>Ga0181529_10000690_pt1 | contig 48052 bp, 45 predicted proteins | sample PEATcosm2014_Bin_36_FD_119763 | JGI IMG/M metagenome (GOLD analysis project Ga0181529, IMG submission 119763) | Peatland microbial communities from MTU Mesocosm Facility, Houghton, MI, USA - PEATcosm2014_Bin10_30_metaG | ecosystem: Environmental > Terrestrial > Soil > Wetlands > Peat | place...
CCCCCCGCCTATCCCAGCAGCGCCTTGACGACGATCCAGGATTTCTCGAATGTCGACAACCGCACGCGCTTGCGGAAGACGTCGAAGTTGCCGGCTTCGATGCGGTCGAGCAGCCGGGAATAAATGGTGATCAGCGCCCACAGCGAAGGCCGGCTGCGCGGGTGGATCAGATCGAGCAGTGGACGCGATTCCCGGTAGTAGCCGTGGGCGCGGCCGGTTTCGAACTGCATCAGCCGCAGGAACGCCGGAGTGCGATTGCCGTTAGCCAGGTCGGCTTCTGACACGCCGAAGCGGGCCAGGTCCTCTTGCGGCAGGTAGACGCGGCCGCGCGCGGAATCCTCGCGGATGTCGCGCAGAATGTTGGTGAGTTGAAAAGCGATGCCGCACTTCTCCGCCAGCGGCGGCGCGCTGGGCGTGTCGAAACCGAAGACATAAATCACCGTCAGGCCCACCACCGAAGCCACCTGGTAGCAATAGCGGTAGAGATCGTCGAAGGTCTGGAAGCGGCGCGGTTCCAGGTCGGAAATCACGCCGTCGATCATTTCCCCGAGATACTCGTGCGGGATACCGAAGCGGCGCACGGTGTGATGAAACGCGGGCCAAAGCGGATGACCGCTGAAACGGCCGGCCAGCGCGTCTTCCATCTCCGCGCGCCAACCTTCCAGCGCGGCGCGGCTGGCGCCTGGCTCGTCGCTCAGATCGTCGCAGATGCGCATGAAGGCGTAGATGGCGCACATGGCTTTGCGTTGCTGCGCGGAAAGCAGGAGAAACGAGTAGTAGAAATTCTTGGCACGGCTGCGCGCCACGTGGCGGCAATAGTCGTAGGACTGCTCGATCGTGTTTCTCATGCGGCCCGCGGTATGGCCAGGCGCGCCAGCGACGCGAGTAGCAGTCGCGCGCGCTCGAATTTGGTGATCGCCGGCCGCGCCCGCAGCACGTCGTAATCCTGCCGCTCGATCTTGTCGAGCACGCAGAGGCCGCCGCGGCTGAACAGATCCAGATCGAGCGCCAGCCTCCGGTCCACCATGCCAATCAGCGGCAACCCTTCGATGAACAGTTCGCGCGCCTTGCCGACGATCTCGCGCATGGCCTCGCGAAAAGCGGGCGTGAAGCGCCGCGCGAACAGATCCTCGACGCGCGAGCCGCTTCGCTCCAACACGTCGAGCGGTATGTAGACGCGGTCCTTGAGCAAATCGACGGTAACGTCCTGCCAGAAATTGGCCAGTTGCAGCGCGGTGCAGGTCGAATCGGCCAGGCGCTGCCGCTCCGCGTCGGAGTAGCCGCACAGGTACAGCACCAGCCTGCCAACCGGATTCGCCGAGCACCGGCAGTACTCGAACAGTTCGTCCCAGCCCGCATAGCGCGTCACCGTCTGATCCTGCACAAAGGCCTGGATCAGATCGGCGAACGGCTGCCGGGGAATCCGATGGTGGCGCGCCGTCTCCTCGAGCGCCACGAAGACCGGGTGCGTGGCACGGCCCTGGTACATCTCATCCAGTTCGCCGCGCCACCATTCGAGCAGCCGCAAACTTTCCGCGCGGTCGCCAATTTCGTCGCCCAGATCGTCGGCCCAACGGCAATAGGCATAGACGTTGTAGAAATCCTGGTGGAGACGCTTGGGCAACAGAAAACTCACCACGTGGAAGTTCTCGTAATGGCGTGTCGCCAGCCAGCGCGTGTAAGCGCGTGCATCCACGGCGGACCAAACCCGGTTGAGCGCTTCGGGAGCGTGTACGAACTGGGCCGGCGGCAGAAACGCGGAAGTCCCCGCTCGCGGCATTTTAGGGCAGAATCGCAGTCTTCAAGTGGCCGTTGTGGCTCATCAAATGGCGCATCACTTCCAGCAGGTTGGAGAGCGGCTCCTCGCGATTGACGAAGAACGAAGCCCGGATGTGGCCCGCCGAAACCAGGTCCAACGCCTTGCGGATGTGGGCCGGGGTGTGATGGAAACTGGCCTTACAGGTAATTTCGGAGTAATGCAGCAGGGCCGTATCGATATTGACCGTAGTGTCGTTCGGGCAGCCGCCGAAGAAATTCACCACCCCGCCGCGGCGCACCATGCTCACCGCCCACTGCCAAGTCTGCGGCTTGCCTACGGCTTCGATGGCGATATCCACGCCGCGTCCGCCGGTCATGCCGCGGATGGTCTTCACTGGATCGGCGCCATCCTCGCCCACGATCAGATCGTCGGCTCCCAAAGCAGTTGCGCGGTCCAGTTGTGTCTTGCGCCGGCCGACCGCAATCACGCGGCAGCCGTGCAGCTTCGCCAGTTTGACGAACATCAACCCGATCGGCCCGAGGCCGATCACGGCCACCGCGTCTCCCGGACGCGGGGCGGTTTCTTCCCAACCGCGAACGACGCAGGCCAGCGGCTCGATCAGGGCCGCGTCCTGGTACCCGACGTGTTCCGGGACCAGATAAGTATTACCCTCCACGATGCGCGCCGGAATGCGGATGTATTCGGCGTACGCTCCGTTATTGAACAGCAAATCCTCGCATAGGTTTTCGAGGCCCCGCTGACAATAAAAGCACTTTGTGCACGGCGCCGAATTGGCGGCTACGACACGCTGCCCGATCTTGAATTTAGTCACATCCTCGCCAGTCGCGACCACGTCGCCGGCCAGTTCATGCCCAAACACCGCAGGGGGAACGATCATTCGAGCGTGATAGCCCCGGCTGAATACCTTCACGTCGGTTCCGCAAGTCAGGGCTGCTCTTACTCGAACAAGGATGTCTCTGCTTTGAATGCTGGGAATGGCCACCGGCTCCACTTGCAAGTGTTCCTTGCCGTAAAGCACAGCCGCCATCATGTGGTTATTCACTATGACCACCTCTGTGGCTGAACGATTATTTTCAACGAATTAGGTCCTGGATGCAATGCCAAATCGATTCCTGAACGAATTTTAACCAACGGCAAGCGGTGGGAAATCAATTCCTCTACCGGCAATTCGCCGCCAAATACGAGCCGGGCGGATTCTTTTTGGAGATCCACCGAAGCACTATAGCAACCGAAAATGGTTCTCTCTCCTACACAGATGTCCGCGCCGCAGGCTTCGATGCGCTCGGCTGAAGAAGTTTGCGCGAAAAGGAGGATTCGGGCGCCCGGGCGGGAACAGGCCATCGCCTGCTCGACAATTCCCGGCGTGGAAACGGCGACCACCACGAAATCCGCACCGCGCCCTCCTGTAAGTTGTTTGACTTCGGAGGCCACGTCCACGTTACGAGGATTCCAGGTCAACTCCGCGCCGCAGCGTGCGGACAGGGCGAGCCGCTCGGCGATGGTATCGGTAGCTGCCACGCGCGCGCCGGTTCGCCGCACCAGCATGGTGAACATGAGGCCGATGGGGCCCTGCCCCAGCACCACCACGAACTCATCCGGCTGCGGATCGGCCTGCACGACCGCTTTGAGGCAGGTGTTCAGCGGCTCGACCAGCGTGGCGCGCTCGAACGATATGCCGTCGGGAATCTTTTCCACGCCTCGTTCCACGATCCAATCCATCACGCGGACGTATTGCGCAAAGCCGCCACCAGCGGGCTCGAAACCGGCTGTGATGCCCACTTTCTTATAAACGGGGCATTGCGCGTACAGCTTATGGTTGCAATAGAAACAATTCTTGCACGGAATGTGATGGAAGGCCACCACGCGGTCTCCCGGGCGAAACTGTTTGACTGCGGACCCGACGCCGGCCACGACGCCAGCCGTTTCATGACCAAAAATGCGTGGCGGCAGCAGCAGGTTGTGTTCGATCTTCTTCAGGTCGGTATGGCAGATGCCGCACGCTTCGACCCGGATGAGGATTTCGCCAGGCCCGATTTCGGGTGTGGGAACTTCCTCGATCTCCACCAGGCTCTGGCCGCGATACACGGCTGCATGCATGGTTGCGGGTATGGCGTTAATCTCAGAACCGGCAATCTGCAAAAAAATCCCCCAATGCACACGCAGCCCGCACAGAACGACTTCGCAGCCGAAGCAACTCCGGCAGCCGGACCAGCGGGCGACAAAAAATGGAACCTAAGATCTTCATTGTATCGAAATGTCCGTCCGCACGCATCGCCGCATTCAGATCATTCGCCATGTCTTCGCCTGCCAGATCGGTGACGGCCTTGATGCAAAAAAACGGCAATCTCAATATGCCCGAACGTTCGGCCACTGCGGAGGCTTCCATATCCACCGCGCTCGCGCCGGTTAGCCGAAGCGCGCGCTTCTCGGCGGCGGACTGTGCGACGTGATCGATGGTCACCACCAGCCCGCAATGATGAGGCAGAGAGGCAGCCGGCTGGCTTGCGCCGAAGCGGCCATTAGCGCCGGTAACCTCGGTGCCGACAACGATCGAGGCCACTTCCATCGTCGCTTCCAGCGCGCCGCAAAAGCCGGTGCTGACGATTGTCTCGGGCTGAAATACGGCCGCCGCACGATCCACCGCGGCTGCCGCCTGCGCGGGTCCGGCGCCATTCGCCACTAGCAGCAGTTGGCGATCTCCCAGCGCCACCGAACGCGCCCAATCGACACGTAACTGTGCCGCTCGCGAGCTACCGGCGCGATCCAGGATGCCGCGAAATTCCCGTGGGTCGGCCGCCACCAGAAGCAGTTTCACGCTTGCCCCCGGCCGCGTGTGAACCAGTCCACCGCGCGGGCCAGCGCCTGCGTGGCCGGTCCCGGCTGGTAGCCCAGTTCCCGAGTGGCCTTGGCGTGGGTGACCCACATCTTCTTTTTGGCCAGCCGCACCGCTTCGAGCGATACCCGCGGCGGCGACCCGGACAGCCGCGCCCATGCCGTGCCGGACGCGCCCGCGCACCACGCCAAGAAATACGGCAGACGCACGCGCGGCGGATTACGATTTGTGATGGCTGCCAACCGGCGCAAAATCTCGGCCAGTGTGAGGTTCTCCGAGCCGAGAATGTAGCGCTCGCCTCGCCGGCCTCGTTGGCAGGCCAGCCAGTGGCCTTCGGCGGCATCGCGCGCATCCACCACGTTGAGGCCTGTGTCTATGTAGGCTGGCAAGCCGCCATTCAGGAAATCGACGACGATCTGGCCGGTGGGTGTGGGCTTAAAGTCGTGATCGCCCATCGGCGCGGTGGGATTCGCGATCACCACGTCCATACCGTTACGGGCATATTCCAGTGCGACCTGCTCGGCGAGGAATTTCGAGCGCTTGTAATCGCCCTCCATATCCGTCAACGATACCGGCGTGTCTTCGTCTCCCAGGCCGCCGGGCAGGAGCCCGATGGCGCCGACGGTGCTGGTGTAGACCACGCGCTCCACACCGGCCCCGCGCGCCGCTTCGAGCAGATTGCGCGTGCCTTCGACATTGTTGTCGTACAACTCGCGCGGGTTCCTGCTCCACAGCCGGTAATCGCCGGCCACGTGAAAGACGATGCCGCAGCCGGTGGCCGCGCGCTGAAGCGAGGCCGGGTCGCGCAGGTCGCCGATGACGGTTTCGACGGGCAACTCTTCGACGTGGCTACCCGGCCGCACCAGCGCGCGCACCGCGCAACTGTGCTCGATCGCGACGCGCGCCACGTGCCAGCCGAGAAATCCGGAAGCGCCTGTGACCAAAACGGGCTTCATGGCAGCATGCCTACGTGGCTCGGGCTGTCCAGTTTGCTCTGTCGAGAATCATCTCGACATTTCTTGATGCGCGAATCTCTGCCGCCGCTCGGAACGTCGCCACGACTGGCGACGCCGCAGGCAGGACTGTCCGCGCCCCGGACTATCGCAACATCCATGCCAACATCTTGATATTGTCGGCTACGCCGGCACTGATGCCGTAAGCGACCGAAGGCTCGAAGCCGCAATGCATCATGCAGTGCTCGCAGCGCGGGTCGTTGCCGGGGCCGTAGCTTTCCCACGGCGTGCGGGTCATCAGATCCGCGAACGTCTTGTATTGGCCGTCGGTGATCAGGTAGCACGGACCTTTCCACCCCTTGATGTTGTACGTCGGATTGCCCCAGGCCGTGCATGGCAGCTCGCGTTTCCCTTGCAAAAACTCCATGTACAGCGGCGTCTGGCGGACCGGGTACTTGGCGGCGATGCGGTCGAAATTTGCGAACTTCTCGCGTATGTCGTCGCGCGTCAGGAAAATCTCGCGGTCGTCGACGGCCGAGTATCCGTAGGCCGGCGCGATCTGGTGCCCGTCCACGTCGAACTGCCGCAGGTATTCGAACAGCTCCTCGATCTCCCGCATGTCGGTCTCTTTGTAGACCGTCGTGTTGGTGCAGACCTGGAAACCGGCTTTCTTGGCAATCTGGATGCCCTCGATCGCCGTATCGAATACACCCTCGCGCTCTACCGCCAGGTCGTGATTCTTCCGCATCCCATCCAGGTGGACGTTGAAGTATAGGCGCTTGTCCGGCGTGAATTCGTGGATGCGCTTCTTGATGAACATGCCGTTCGTGCAGAGGTAAATATGGCGATTGCGTTCCAGGATGCCCGTGGTGAGCGCGCCAATCTGCGGATACATCAACGGTTCGCCGCCGCAGATGGAAACGACCGGCGCGCCGCACTCATCCACCGCCGCCAGGCACTCTTCCAGCGGCACCCGCTCCGCGATCGTGTCTTCGTACTCGCGTATGCGCCCGCAGCCGGTGCAGGTGAGGTTGCAGGCGTGCAGCGGCTCCAGCATCAGCACGATCGGGAAGCGCTTGCCAATCATCGGATGCGGCTGGTGCTTCTCGCCGGCCTTCGGCGGCAGAATGCGGAACGGGTTGGCCGCGTTGGCCTCGCCCGCGTCGTTCTTCTGCCACTCCGGCCGCGGCCGCATCTTGTTCTTGAAAATGTATCCGGCCAGGCCGGCGGTCATCGAGAGTGGAAATTTCATAGCCTGTCTTTCGAGGTGGCTCGGGTCTTCACGAACGAAGACAGCGCGAGTAGCGGGAAATAGTCTTTGTATAGGTGGTAGTTCAAATAGAATACCTTGGGGAAACCGGTGCCCGTGGCCAGTTCCTCTTCCCAGCTTCCATCCGCGCGCTGGGTCTCTAAAAGATACTCGATGCCGTGGCGCACGCTGAGACTGGAATCGTCGCCGCCGGCGATTAGCCCCAGGATCGCCCAAGCGGTTTGCGAAGGTGTGCTGCGCGCGGCGGTGAAGGTGCGGCGGTCGTAACTGGCGCAGCTTTCGCCCCAGCCGCCATCGGCGTTCTGAATCGAGCGCAGCCATTCGCCGGCGCGCAGGACGTGGGCCTCACGGTCGCTTTCTCCACTCGCCGCCAAGCCGCGTAGCGCGAAGCAGGTGCCATAAATGTACGCGACGCCCCAGCGGCCGTACCAGCTTCCGTCGGCTTCCTGGTTTTGCACCAGCCATTTCACGCCGCGGCTGACCGCTGCGTGCTCGCGCCCCAGACCGTGCGCGGCCAGCGCTTCCAGCACGCGGCCTGTAATATCGGCGCAGGTGGGATCGAGCATCGCGTTGTGATCGGCGAACGGCACCTGGCTAAGGAACTCCCAGTTGTTATCGGCGTCAAAAGCGGCCCAGCCGCCGTCTCTCGACTGCATCGCCAGCAGCCAGGCCAGCCCACGCCGCTCGGCTTCCCGCTGCGTGCCCGCGTCGGAACCGCACGCCTGGCTGAGCGCCAGCATCACCATGGCCGTGTCGTCTATATCCGGGTAGAACTCGTTCGAGTATTCGAAGGCCCAGCCGGATGGTTCCGTGCCCGGCCGCTTCAGGCCCCAATCGCCCAGCCGCCGGACTTCGCGCTCCAGCATCCAGTCCACGCCGCGTTCCGCCGCGCGATCGCCAGCGTCGCTGTGTGCTACCGCGTAGGTGCTGATGGCGGTGTCCCACACCGGCGAAAAGCATGGCTGAAAAAAGAACCGCTCGCCATCGTCCACCATCAGGCTGTTGAACTGGCGCAAAGTTTCCACGCGCAGCGGATGGTCCGCCGCGTACCCCAGCGCATCCAGAGCCATCACCGAGTACATCATCGGCGGATAGATGGCGCCCAAACCGTCGGAGTGAGTGAGCCGCTCGACCATCCATTCCGCCGCCCGTGCCATGGCTTTGCGCCGAATCGTCTTCGGCCCAGTTCGCTCCCACCACTTCAGGAAACGGTCGGCCGCCAGGAACGTGTTGTGCCAGGAAAACAGCGACCGGTCGTGGTGAAACTTCGGGCTGGCGCCGGGAACCCACAGCTCGCCCAGGTGGAAACCCGCGGGCACCGGCCGCCGCGGGTTGGCCGCGTGAACGATCGAAAGCGAAACCGCGATGGCGCGCGTCCACGCCGACATCTGGTAGAGCAGGTGGAACGGCAGCAGCACGATCTCCGGCGGAATGCTCGGACAATACCGGCGCGGATAAAGATCGAACAGACTCAGGTTGATCTTGACGTAACTGTTGGCCGCCTGTATGCCGCCCAGATCCACGATGCGGCGGCGCAGGCGCGACATGCGCGGATCGTCCACGTCCACGCCGGCCAGCTTCAGTGCGACATAGGCCTTCACCGACGCGCTGACTTCGCTCGGCCCTTCCGCGTAGGTATTGAACCCGCCGTCGTCGAGCTGCCGGTCGAAAATAGATCGCACGGCCTTATCGATCAGCGGGCGGGTCGGTGGATCCCAGCGGCCCTCCGATGGAGGATAGAGCCAAAGCTGGAAGAGAATGTAATCGGATTCGAGCGTGGTATCGGCGGTCAGCTCGCCGCACCAGTGGCCGTCGGGTGCCTGCAAGTTTACCAGCCGCGCGCGCGCCCGGCCGACGGCAATCTCCGCGCCGGCTTCGATCGATTTGGCCGTTTCCAACTGTGTGTTCATCGGATACTGATCATCAGCTCGGAGGGCAGTGAGAAGCGCACGTCTTCATCCACCATCTCGATTTCTTCCACCTCACGGTATCCGTCCTCGCGCAGGAAGCCAATCAACTCCTCCACCAGGTGCTCGGGTGCGGAGGCGCCGGCCGTAACGCCAACGTTGGTGACCGTCGCTAACCACGCGCGATCCACGTCGCCGCGGTCGTTCACCAGGTAGGAGCGGACGCCGAAGTTCGTACCTACCTCCACTAGCCGCTTGGAATTCGAGCTGTTCTGGGAACCCACCACCAGCAGCAGGTCCACCACCTCGGCAATCGCTTTTACAGCCATTTGCCGGTTCTCCGTGGCGTAGCAAATGTCCTGCGCCGGCGGCCCCTGGATCAGCGGGAAGCGCTGCTTGAGGCGTTCGATGATGTCGCGCGTTTCGTCCAGGCTGAGCGTGGTCTGGGTCAAATAGCGAACACGCGACGGGTCGGGCAATTTGAGCCTGTCGACATCTTCGACCGTCTCCACCAGGTGGCTAGCGTGCGGGACCTCGCCCAGCGTGCCGATCACTTCGTCGTGATCCTTGTGGCCGATCAGAACAATGCTGAAACCGTCGCGTGCGAAACGCGCCGCTTCCAGGTGAACCTTGGTTACCAGCGGGCAGGTGGCGTCGATCACATCCAGGCCGCGCCCTTTGGCCTCCGTGCGCACCGAAGGCGCCACGCCGTGCGCACTAAAGATGGCGCGCCCGCCGGCCGGCACTTCGTCGAGTTCCTCGACGAAGATCGCTCCCGCCTGGCGCAGTTCGTCGACCACGTGTTTGTTGTGGACGATTTCCTTGCGGACATAGACGGGCGGCCCGTAGAGATCGAGCGCAATTTTCACTACATCGATGGCCCTGACGACACCGGCGCAAAAGCCGCGAGGCTTGAGTAGAAAAATCTTCTTCTCCGCGCCGAAATTGGGTGCGAAAGGCTTTAGGGGCATATAGACGGGTAGGTACAATTATAACAAGCGAGTGTCCGCTTTCGCAGAAATACATTGACCGCGAAGCACTTGTGTACTCGCGAGCACATCGTTCCTCAAGGCTGATTCCGCATGCATGAGTCTAAGGAAGAGACGTTCGCGGGGGATCTCCGGTTGCGGCTGACGGCCAGCGCCGCCGGAATTTGCGCGATTGAGTTTGAGCCTTTCGGCCATACCGGCTCCCCGCCGAATGACGGCAATGCGCTGCTGGCCGAGGCGGTGCGCCAGTTGCGCGCCTACTTCGGCGGCCAGTTACGGAAGTTCGAGCTTCCGCTGGATTTGGCCGGCACCGAGTTTCAGCGTCGTGTCTGGCTGGAACTGACCCGCATCCCGTATGGTGAAACCCGCAGCTACCAGGAGCTAGCCCGCGCTATTGATGTGCCGAAGGCCGTGCGGGCAGTCGGAGCAGCCAACGGTGCGAATCCGGTGGCCATCGTGGTTCCCTGCCATCGAGTGATCGGCGCCGGCGGAAAACTCGTAGGATACGGTGGCGGATTGCCCCTCAAACGCCGCTTGTTGAGTCTGGAGCGCGGCGGGCTGTTCGAGTGAGGCGCGCGCCATTCTTGCTTGATTCAGGAGCCAGTCCGGAGTCCGCCTCTTCACCGCCGCTTGCGCGCTTCCAGTTCTTCAATTGTGCGAGGCCAATCTTCCCGCAGCAGGCGTGAAAGCGCGCGGTCGGCCAACAGCCGCCCGCCGGTCTGACACTGCGGACAATAGTCGGTTTCGTTGGCACGGTAGCGAATTCGCTGGATCTTGGCGCCGCAGTCGGGGCAGGGCAGACCATAGCGGCCATGGACAGCCATGCCTTCACGGAAGGCGGTTACCTTCTCCGGAAATCCGCCGGCGGCTTCGGCGCGGAGCCGGTCGGTCCACTTGGTGAGCACTTCGCGGATGGCCTGATGCAACCGTCGAGCGTCGGCGTCCGTAAGCTTGAGCGTCAACGCGACCGGCGAAAGCCGGGCGCGGTGCAGGATCTCGTCCGAATACGCGTTGCCGATGCCGCTGAAGAGGTGAGGATCGGTGAGCGCGCGCTTCAAGGTGTGATTGGCGGAACGCAGAGTCGCGGCGAACGCGGTTTCCCCGGCGCCGAGCGCATCGATGCCGCCGGCGTCGAGGGCTGCCAGTCCCTCTTCGCCAGCCGCCACATGCAGGGCTGCGCGCCGCTCGGAACCGGCCTCGGTGAGCGAGAGAACGCCGCTCGAAAACTGGAACAGCGCCAACACGTTTCTCGGGACGGTCTTCGGCGCGGCGTTGCGCCAGTGCAGGCGGCCGGCAATCATGAGGTGCAACACCAGCCACAGTTCGCCCTCGAGACCGATGGCGATGCGCTTCCCAATCCGCCGCACCTCACGCACCTCCCTGCCTTCGGCCATATCGAGCGGCGGCGAGGTCGTTCGCAGCAAGAACGGATTGCGCACCAGAACGCGCTCCAGGCGATGGCCCGCCACACGGTCGCGCAGCGCTTCAACGTAGACCGCGACGTCGGGAAGTTCCGGCATGCGCTTCAATCCCGATGTGCCGCCGCGTCCAGGTAGGTGGTGAAATCCTTACCCGGCGGCGCGATCTCAAACCGGATCCTGATCTTGTCCTTACCCCACGACAAGTACGTCAGACGGTACCGCATCTGGGTCGGCGGCGCGTCGCTAAGGAAGGTGATGCCTCCATCGGCGGCCGGCTGCACGGTGTACGCGATCGCGTGGCCTTCGTTATCCCAATACATTGCGCGCAACTCGGCCGACGCTTCGTCGCGATAGACGACCATGAGGTCGTCGTGGCGGAAAGCAGGCCGGTCCGCGGCGGCGGGATACGCGGCGAAGCTCTTGCGCACCAGGATCTTGCCCTGAAGATCGGGCGTCAGGGTGAACGCCCCGGAACCGGTTCCCGGTTCGCCGCCGCCTTCGCCGGTCCACCGGCCCACCAGGAACTCGACCGGCCCCCAATTCCCTGCGGACAGAACGGCGGGCATAAACAGGGCGGCGAGGAGTGCAAGTTTTCGCATGACGATACACTATCACGGACCGTGCCACTTCCGCGCCCCGCGCGCCCTACAATGGTTGCTTGGCGCGCAGACGGTTCTTTGTCGATGAGGTTTGCGGGGGCATGGCCGAGTTATCTGGCGACGGCGCCCGCCACTTGACGCGTGTGCTGCGGGTCGAGCCGGGGCAGCGCTATGAGATCTCCGACGGCCGCGCCGCGTGGCTGGCCGAGGTCGCCGAGGCGCACGGGCCGCGCGTCGTGTTTCACGTGATCGAGCCCGTCGAAACTCCCGAGCTGGCCGTGCGCATCGTCCTGTGCGCGGCGCTCATCAAGTTCGACCGCCTGGAATGGATGATCGAAAAAACCACCGAGCTGGGCGTCGATTGCATCCAGCCGCTGGAAGCCGCTCGCAGTGAAAAGGGACTGTTAAAGGCTTCCGCCAAACGCGCCGAACGTTGGGTGCGGATTGCGCGCGAAGCCGCCGAGCAGTCGCGCCGCTTGCGCGCGCCCGAAATACTGCCGGCCGTTCGTCTGGGTGCTTGCCTGATGGAGACTGCCGGTGTGCGCTACCGTCTGGAAGAAGGTGCCGCGCCTCCGTTGGCGCGCCTGCTGGCGCATCCCTCCGCACCAACGAACGAAGTGCGGCTGCTGGTGGGCCCCGAAGGCGGTTGGACCGGCGAGGAGCGCGAATCGGCCGCGCGCGCCGGTTGGCTGCCCACATCGCTTGGGCCCAGCGTGCTGCGCGCGGAGACGGCGGCCATCGCGGCTGTCGCGGTGGTGGCCTCGGCGTTCGCCGCCGCCACTCGGTACAATGAGACAAGGGACGGGGAAACTTTCGGGAAGCCCTTGCGAGACTGAGCGCTGGAGCCCACCCGCTGCATCGGTTCCCGAGGCGAATAAAGCGTGTATTTCGATTACTGCTTGTTGGCTATCTTCGTTTGCGTCCAGTGGCGCATCTCCACCTTGTGCCTGCGCGCCGTGCGTGCGCGATTCGGCCGGCGTTGGCTGCCGCTGTTCGGCGCCGGCGTGCTAGTCTTCGATGGCCTGATCGCCTTCGGTTATTTCTGCACCTTTCATGAAAGGGCGAGCCGGCTGGGAATACCGGGCTGGTTGGGGGCGCCGATGGGTGGCGCGGCGATGGCCTGGCTGCTGGCCGGCACCGGCATGCTGGCTGTGTATGAGGTTCTCCGCCTCGTCGGCCGCGGGCTTGGCGCCGATACGGACCCCTCCCGGCGGCGCATCCTGCAAGCCGGCGGATCGGCCTTGATGGCGGTGCCCTGTGCCGCGCTGGGTTACGGCGTGTTCATCGAGCGTCTGAACTTCCGCGTGCGTGAGGTGGATGTTCCGTTGGCCAGTCTCGCCGCCGATCTGGATGGGCTGCGGATTCTTCAGATAAGCGACATTCATCTGAGCGCATTTCTCAGCGAATCCGATCTGGCCCGCGTAGTGGATGCGGCGCGCGAGTTGCGGCCCCAACTCGCCGTGGTCACCGGCGATCTGATTTCCTCCCCCGGCGATCCGCTGGACGCCTGCATCCGCCAATTGGCCCGGCTCAAGGCCGACTCGGGCGTGTTCGGGTGCATGGGTAACCACGAACGCTACGCGCGCGCGGAGGTTTACACCGCGGCCGCCGCGGCGCGTGTGGGTATCGAGTTCCTGCGCCACCGCTCGCGCCAGTTGCGCTTCGGCGATGCGACCCTCAACCTGGCCGGGGTGGACTATCAGCGGGTGGGCGAGCGCGAGCTCTACCTGAGGGGCGCCGAGCGGCTGATCGTGCCCGGCGCGGCGAACATCCTGCTGTCGCACAATCCGGACGTGTTTCCGGTCGCGGCGCATCAGGGTTACCATCTGGTGATGGCGGGTCACACGCACGGCGGCCAGGTTACGGTGGAAATCCTCGACAAGTCCATTAACGCCGCGCGCTTCTTCACGCCTTACGTCTACGGGCTATACGGTGATTCGCGCGCCGCCGCTTACGTCACGCGCGGGATCGGCACCATCGATATTCCAGCCCGTATCGGCGCGCAGCCTGAAATCGCCGTGCTGCGGTTGAGAAAGGCTTGAACTCCGGGGCCCCACGTGCGCTATCTTGTTCTGAGCGATCTACATTCCAACTGGCAGGCCCTCGATGCTGTGACCGCCGCCGCCGCCGGCCGTTATGACCGAGCCCTCTGCTGTGGCGATCTGATCGGTTATGGCGCCGATCCCAACCCGGTGGTCGAATGGGTGCGCGATCACTGCACCGCGGTGATTCGCGGAAATCACGATCGTGTCTGCACGCCCGACGAGGATCTGGGATGGTTCAATCCTGTGGCGCGCTACGCCGCCCTGTGGACCGCGCAGGCGCTCACGCCCGCCAACGCCGCCTACGTGACGGCCCTCGCCAAGGGGCCGCTGGTGATGGACGGCTTTCAACTCGCCCACGGCGCGCCGCACGACGAAGACGAATATATGATGTCCGCCGCCGAGGCGGCGCAGGCGTTCGAATACCTGGACACGCGGCTTGTCTTCTTCGGTCACACGCACATCCAGGGCGGCTTCATTTGGAATCATGGACGCGTGGAGACGATTGCGTCATTTTGGCAAAGCGAATGCCCGGGCGTTATGCACGTGGATGACGACTGCGGCTACCTGGTGAACCCCGGCTCGGTGGGCCAGCCGCGCGATCACGATCCGCGCGCCGCTTACCTGATCTACGACTCCGATACGGCCGTGGTCGAATACTGCCGCGCCGAATACGACGTAGCTACCGCGCAACGCCGGATTCTCTTGGCAGGCCTGCCCGAGATCCTCGCCGACCGTCTCGCCGACGGGCGTTGAAAGCCGCTGGACGCGGTAGGACAGACGATCGGTTCCTGTCGTCTGTCAAGTGTCCCGCTTTGGCGCGGCATGACCACGAAAGGAGATGGTCTGTCCTACCAGCCCCGAGAAGCAGTGTTCAGTCGAATCGGCCTTACCGCGGCTTCACGTCTCCGCAATCCGGGCCGAGGTACCTCGATGCGAAGGTCATCTTGGACTTCATCGGGCCCGAAGCACTGTCCATCGTCAGATCCATCGCGCCGCTGCCGGATTCTGGGCTGAGCGCTTCGAACGTCATCGTGCCGCTGGACTTGCCGTTTTTCATCGTGCAATCAACGTTGACCACCTGCTTGGTCGGGGACGAGCTGATGAGTGTGGACTGACACGTCCTCCGCGGGTCGTTGTTGAAATCGAGCGCGCGGCTCATCGATTCCTTGGTCAGACACGACTTGACCACTATGCCCTGTGTTCGCGCCTCCATGGCCGCGCGCGCCTGTGCAGGCATGTTCGCCAGCACCGCATCGGGCAGCTGCACTTTCGAGTTCATCGTGACTTCCCACAAGCCGGGCTTCATCGCCAGCGGCGTGAAGTCGGCTGCGGCCGCGATCAGCGGCAACAGCGACACAGTTCCGACCACAATCGCTCTTCTCACTAGTCCTCCATTCGGCCCCGCGAAGGGACCGATCAGTCAAAGCATCGCACGCGCAAGCCGTGCCGCGCAATGGACCCGGTCGCCCGGCGGCGACTACGCATTCCGAGGTTGGTGCCTTTATATGCTTGGCGGAGCCAACTCTTCGCTGCGGGCCGGGAGATCCCCACACGGGGACATCACCTCGGGCGCCAGGCGGGCCGTTGCTCGGGCGGGAGCACGGCTGCCCGTTCGAGGTCGGGCCGCAGTTCCGAGCAATTGTCGCACAGCCGAATAATGTCACAGCGCTCCCTGGAACACCCTACCGAGCCGAACTGCGCCCAGTAGATTCGTTCGGCGTGGTCAGTCATGTCGCACCGCAGCAGCAGCAGATCTCCCTGGCCAAGCTCGGAGAGCAAATACTCGCCCGCTGCCTTTTGTGAAAGAAAAGCGCGCACGTATTCCGGTTTCATTCCGGCCGCGATGGCCGCGCTGGCGGCCATTTCGGCGCACTCCCCGTAGAACACGGCGAAATCCGCCGATTCCGCCGCCGCGCCAATCCACTGGTGCCGCTCCTTCGCAGGTTGTCCGGAGTCGGTTACGTCGCTGATCGCCAACAGCCGGCGGCGCGCCTGAGCCGTGCGGATTACCCGCAGGGCCTGTTCGCAGGAATCGATGGAAGGGAGAAAGTCGTCCCGCAGAATCGTGGCTCCGGAGGGCAACGGCAACGGCTGCAGCCGCGCGGTGAAGGGCTCGCAGCCAGCCAACGCGGATGCCGCCACGGAGAGATCGATGTCGTAGGCAAGCCCGGTCGCCAGCGCGGCCAGCGCCGCGTAGACCCAGTGCTCGCCGACGAACTGCGTCTGGACCGGATGAGAACGGCTGCCGTGGTGAACGACAAAAGACAGCCGGCAGGGCCACTGCGCCGATACGTCGCTCGCCCAAACGTCGCAGTCCGGCGACGTCCCGAACGTCAGCACTCTCGCACGGCATCGCTTCGCCATGGCTCGAACGCGAAAATCATCTCCGTTCAGAATCGCCACGCCGCGCGGACCCAACGGGCGCAGCAGGCACTCCTTTTCCGCCGCGATATCCTCCAGAGTCTGGAAATTCTCCGTGTGGCAACGGGCCACGTTGAGTACGACCACGGCATCCGGCTTCACCTGCCAGGAACCGCGGCGAAGAGCCCCCGGAAGGTTAGTGCCGATCTCGATGACGGTGATCCGGTGACGCCATCTCGTGCGCAGAATCGTCTCGGCCAGCCCAGTCCGGGAGTTCTGGCCGTCACGGGTGGCGTTCGTCAGGTACCTTGCCGATAGCACCGCCGCGACCGCGCGCGACGAAGTCGTCTTCCCCAGGCTGCCGGTCACAGCCACGAAGGTGGTGCGGAACATCAGCCTGCGCCACAGAAACGAGAGCGCGCTCAACGCGAAGCCATAGACCTTTTTCGGCGCCGTCATGCTAGGGTTACCTCTCGACCATAGCAGAATCGGCCACAGATCAACACAGATGGACTCAGATTGAGAACACAAGACTTATCTGTGCTCACCTGTGGCTCAAGAAACTCTTTCGCGACTTTTTCCAGCACCCTGTTAGTGCACGGCGCCGCCCTTCGTCTGGTAGCGCGGCTTTTTCATTACCAAAAGCAAGGGTAGCATCAGCAGAAAGACCACCGACATCACCAGAAACGTGTCGACGAAGGAAACCACCGAGGCCTGCCGCTGGACCATGCCCCAGATCATCCCATAGGCGCGCCGCAGCGCGGTGGTGGGGTCGCTGCCATGCGCCATCATACTTGTTTGGATGCCGTGCGCCATGGCTCGCACTTGCGGATTCAGCGCGGTGACGTGCGCTCCCAGCAGTTGCGTGTTGTACTGCTGGCGGCGGAACAGATAGGTGGTTGCGCTGGCAATTCCAAAGCTACCTCCCAAATTGCGCATCAGATTGAACATGCTGGTGGCGTTGCCCATCTCTTCCCGCGAGATGCGATCCATGGTGGCGGTAGTCAACGGCACGAAAAGCATCGCGAGTGCGGCGCCCTGAATGAACTGCGGCCAGAAGATGTCCCAGTAACCGGCGTTCAGATTCAGCCAGCCCAACTCGAAGAGGGTCCAGGCGGCGACCGTGAGGCCGCAAGCCAGCACTTTGCGCGGATCGAAGCGGCTCAGCACGGTGCCGACTAGCGGCATCATCAGGAACGAACCCAGGCCGCGCGGCGCCATGGCAATGCCGGCATCGAGCGCCGAGTACCCGAGCAGCGTTTGTAGGAAGATCGGCAGTAGCAGCAGGCTGGCGTACAGCACGAAGCCCAGCACCGTCATCAGAAAAACGCCGGCGGCGTACGTCCGCTCCTTGAATACGCGCAGGCGCACCACGGGGTCGCGCGCCGTGAATTCGTGCGCTACGAAGATTACCAGCCCCGCCACCGCTATTGCGGCCAGCGCTGTAATCCAGTAGGAGGCGAACCAGTCTTCTTCCTGTCCCTTGTCCAGTACAACCTGGAGCGCGCCCACCCATACCACCAGCAGGCCGATGCCCCAGTAGTCGATGCCCAATCCGCGCTTGCGGATGTAGGGTGGGTCGAAGATGAACAGCCGCGTCATAATAATCGACGCCAGCCCCACCGGCAGATTGATGTAGAATACCCATCGCCAGCTCCAGTTATCCGTCAGCCAGCCGCCGATCATCGGTCCCAGCATGGGTGCCACCACAATGCCGAGGCCCCAGAACGCCATCGCCTTGCCGCGGTCGCGCGGCGGGAACGCCTCCAGCATTACAGCCTGCGAAAGCGGCTGCAACGCTCCGCCGGTGGCCCCCTGCAGCACGCGGAACACGATCAGCATGCTCAGCGTTGGCGCCAGCCCGCACAGGAACGAAGCCGCCGTAAAGCCGAACACGGCGGCGATAAGAATATTCTTGCGCCCGAAACGGCTGGCCAGCCATCCGGTCATGGGCAGGATCACCGCGTTGGCCACCAGGTAGGCGGTCAACGCCCACGCCGCTTCGTCCACGCTCACCGAGAGGCTTCCCGCGATGTGCGGCAGCGACACGTTGACCACGGTCGTATCCAGCACCTCCATGAAGGTGGCGAACATGACCGCGACGGCTACAATCCAGGGGTTGACGTGCGGAACCTGCGCGCGGTCAGACGGCATCCATACCCATGCTTATTTTGTAGCACGGGCCGGATTGCGTCCGCCCACCCGCGCCGCCTCGAAAGGCCCCAGGGGCCGGCGCTGGGGCCGGGCAGTCAGCCTTAAGGAGTTGCGGGATTCAGTTACGGGATTCAGGCCGGAACCGCCCGGCCGTGCTGCTACAATAAATCGGACCACCCGGTCCGGCACGCGCATCTGGCGCATTGCCGTCGATCGGCATAAACTGGACAATGAAACGGTAAGCCTTATCATGCGCACGATCCACCTGTTCGTCGCCGCTGCCGCGCTGCTGACGTTGGTCTCCTGCAGCCGGGACCCGAATGTCGCGAAGCGGCGCTACCTGGAGAGCGGTAACCGATACTTCGACCGGGGCAAGTACAAGGAAGCCGCCATTATGTACGGCGACGCCTTGCAGAAGGACCGCCTGTGGGGACCCGCCCACTACAAGCTGGGGCTCACCTGGATCAAGACCGGCAACCTGGGCGGGGCCGTGAGCGAGTTGCACAAAGCCATCGAGCGCCTTCCCAAGGATTCTCCGGACCGCTGGGATGCAATCACCAAGATCTGCGAAATGTATCTGGCGGCCGAACAGACCCGCGATACTCCGGCCATGATGTCGGAAACCGGAAAATACGTCCAGGATATGCTGGCGCACGACGCGAACTCTTACGACGGGCACCGGCTGAATGGCGATATCGATTTCGTCCGCGCGCAACAGGACCTCAAGACCGGCCGCAAGGACGAGGGCATCGGCCTGCTCGACAACGCGCAGACGGAATACGAGAAAGCCAATGCCATCAAACCGGGCCAGACCGGCGTTGCGATGCAGATGGCGCGCGTGGCGGTTGAGAAGGGCAAGGTCGACGACGCCGAGAAGATCTACCGGCAGGTGATCGACCGCGACAAGACCCATCAAGCCGCGTACACCGAACTGTATCGCATGCAAGTGCTGATGGAGAAGAATATGGAGGCGGGTGAGCAGACGCTGAAACTCGCCTACCGGAATAATCCCAAGGCGTACGGTTTTCTGACCGCGCTGGCGATGCACTACAGCTTTCAGAGCCGCAGGGATGACATGCTCAAAGTCCTGCAGCAGATCAAGTCCCTGCAGGATTTCTCGGATGGATACCTGGTGGTGGGCGACTTCTACCGTCGGCTGGGCGACACGGACGCGGCGACGAAGGAGTATCGCGAGGGCGAAGCGCAAGATCCCAAACGGAAGACGGTGTACCAGAAGCGCATTGTGCAGGCTTTGATGGCACGCGGGAAGACGGCCGAGGCTGAGGACATCAATCGCCAGATTTTGAAGGACAGCCCGCAGGACAGTTTCGCCAAGGAAGTCGAGGGCAGCCTGCTGCTCAACCGCGGCGACATCGCCGCCGCCATGGTGGATCTGCAGGGAGCTGCCACGGCCGACCCGAAGAATCCGGTGTACCATTTCCGGCTGGGCATGGCACACAGGGCACGCGCGATTACCGACCACTCGGTCGCGGCCGGTGAGATGGAACAGGCCCGCCAGGAACTCGAAAAGGCGCTGGCAATTCGTCCGGACTTCGCGGTGGCCCGCCTGGAGTTGGCGCGGCTGGAGATCGCCAAGGGCGATTACGCGGCCGCCTTGGAAACGGCTGGGCTGGCGCTCGAAGTCGACCGGTCGAACCTCTCGGCCAAGATCATCCAATCGGCCGCGCTGCTGGGGCAGAAAAAGACCGCCGAGGCGCGGCAACTGCTGGAATCCCTGCGCTCACAGACCCCGAATTCCGCGGAGGTGATTTATCAATTAGGCGGAGTGAGCCTGATCGAGAAGAAGTACAAGGAAGCCGATGAGGAGTTCCGCCGCGCCTACGACCTCAATCCGGCCAATATCCGCGGGATCAGCGGGCTGGTGGAGGCCGATCTGGAGCAGAACAAGTCCGATGCGGCCCTCCAGACCCTCAAAGAGGAACTTGCCAAGAACCCCGAGCGCAGCGACATGAAGCTGCTGCTGGCCGACGTGGAAGTGAGGGTCGGCAAGTTCGACGATGCCATCGCCGACTACCAGGCGATTCTGAGCAAGATGGGCAAGGACTCCAAGGCGAGGGCCCAAATCTATACCCGGCTCGGCGAAGCCTTCCGGCGCAAAGGAGACTCCGCCGGCGCCATCCAGGCATTTCAAAAAGCGCGCGAGATGCTTCCCGACGACGTGGCGGTGCTGGGCGAACTTGCGCTCGTGCTCGATTCCGCGCAGCGCTGGAGCGAGGCCATGCGAGTATACGAAGCCACGATCAGGCTGTCGCCCAACGACGGCGTCAGTCTGAATAACGACGCATTTCTCATCGCCGAACATGGTGGCGATCTCGACCTAGCTCTGACCAGGGCGCAGCGTGCCACCCAATTGCTGCCCAGATACCCCGAAGTGGCCGATACGCTGGGTTGGATCTACTTGAAGAAGAACCTGAACGAACAGGCTATCGACATCTTCAAGCGGAACGTGACGCAGCAGCCGAACTCTTCCACCTACCGCTATCACCTGGGCATGGCGTGGTACCAAAAGGGCGACAAGACTCAGGCGCGCCAGGCGCTCGTCGAGGCACTGAAGTACAATCCTTCGGCGTACGAAAAACAAAGAATACAGGAACTGATGGCCAAACTCTGAAGAGCGGCAGATCCGCTTCTGCTGAGAAACTGCACCACGAAGCGCGTCACACGGAGCCAAACCTACGCCAGCAGCTTCGCCAGTTCGTCCAGACCGATGCGGCCGGTGTAGATGGCCATGCCGAGCGCGGCGTTCACGTTCATTTCGAGCAGCGTGCGCACTTCATCCAACGTGGTGATGCCGCCGGCGGCCGTAAGTTCGAGCGTGGTGGCGGCGCGCAGACGGCGAAACCAGGCGAGATCGGTGCCCTGCATCATGCCTTCCCGATCCACCCAGGTCGCCAGGAAGCCGCCGCAGTACGGTTCGAGCAAGCCCAGCATGTGCTCGGCGGTGAAGTCCGTGGCTTCCTGCCAGCCCTTGATCACGATGCGGCCGTCTTTCGAATCGGCCGCAATCAGCACGCGCTCGCGGCCGATGGCTGCCCCAAGTTCGCTCAGGAACGTCGTGTCGATTCCTTGCCGCGTGAAGGCCGCGGTGCCTACAATCACCTTGCGCGCGCCCTGTTCGACGAGCGCCCGCGCTCGCTCCACCGTGCGCACGCCGCCGCCCACGCGCGTCACCGCACGCGACGCCAACAGCCGCACCAACTCCTCATTGGAGCCGCGGCCCATCGCGGCATCCAGGTCGATCACCTGGATTTCGGGGAATGCCGCAAACCGGCGCAGCATCTCCTCCGGCGAATCGGCTTCCAGCGCCTTCTCGCGGCCCTGCACCAGTTGCACCACCTTGCCGTCCATCAGATCGATGCAAGGGAAGATCATGCGCTCATCCTCATCGGAATTCCGTGCCGGTCGAGCTCTTCTTTCAACTGGTTCACGGTGTAAGTCCCGTAATGGAAGATGGAAGCCGCCAGCGCCGCGTCCGCGCAGCCTTCCGTTAGCACGCGCACGAAATGCTCCGGCTTGCCGGCGCCGCCGGAAGCGATGATCGGAATTCGCGTAGCGTTCGAAACCGCGCGAGTCAGCGCGCAATCGAAGCCATCCTGCACGCCATCGGTATCCATCGAGGTGAGCAGGATTTCGCCCGCACCCAGCCTCTCGCCGCGCGCCGCCCAATCAACCACGTCGATGCCTTCATCGTCGCGTCCGCCGCGTGTGTAGACGTGCCACGCGCCGGGCGAGTGGCGGCGCGCGTCGATCGCCAGCACCACCGCCTGCGCGCCGAATTCCAGGCTCAAGTCGGTGATCAGCTCCGGCCGCCGCACCGCTGCCGTGTTGACGGAAACTTTGTCGGCGCCCGCCATGAGAATTCGGCGCGCATCCGCCACCGAGCGTATGCCGCCGCCCACCGCCAGTGGGATAAACACCTTGCGCGCGGTGCGCTCGACCACGCCCGCCATGATTTCGCGGGCGTCGCTGGAGGCGGTGATATCGAGAAACACCAGTTCGTCGGCACCGTCGCGGTTGTAGCGCTCGGCAAGCTCCACCGGGTCGCCGGCATCGCGCAGGTTGACGAAGTTGACGCCCTTCACCACGCGGCCGCCGGTAACGTCGAGACAGGGAATGATCCGTTTTGCCAGCATGAATTCGTCCGCTACATCGCCACGAAATTCCGTACGATCTGCAATCCCACCGGGCCCGACTTCTCCGGATGGAATTGCACGCCGAATACGTTGTCCGCTTCAAGCGCCGCCGTGTATGGCGCAGCATAATTGCACGTCGCCGCTGCGCGCGCGTCCACCGGCACATAGTAGCTGTGCGCGAAGTACACGAAGGGCCGGCCGGGCAAATCGCGCACCAGTCGCGAGCCGGGCTTCACTTCCAACTCATTCCAGCCCATGTGAGGCACGCGCGCATCGGCCGGGAAGCGGCGCACCACGCCAGGGAACAGCCCCAGGCCGCGCGCTTCCGGCGCTTCCTCGCTCGCTTCAAACAGCGCCTGCAAACCGAGACAGATGCCCAGGAACGGCACGCCGGCGCGTATGCGCTCCACCAGCTCCGCGCGCACGTCCAGTTCGTCCAGCGCCCGCATCATCTGTCCGAAATGGCCCACGCCCGGCAGCAGTATCTTGTCCGCCCGCCGCAGCCCCGCGCCATCCCGCACCAGCTCGTACGCGCAACCCAACTCGGCCAGCGTGTTCTCGACGGATCGCAAATTGCCGGCCCCGTAATCGAAAATCGTAATCATGAAAACTCCGTGGCGCAGGCAGTCATGCCGACATTTCCTGGGTTACACGCGAAGAAAAGCCGAGACGACTCTCGGCTCTGCAGGCTTGACCGCCTGCGCCACGGCAGCTTCATAGCAACCCTTTTGTCGAAGGCAACTGGCCTTTCAGCCGCGCATCCTTCGAACAGGCATACTGCATCGCCCTAGCCCAGCATTTGAAAATCGCCTCGACCTTGTGATGGTTCGACCGGCCGTACATCACCTTGGTGTGTAGGTTCGCGCCCAGGTGATTGACGAAGCCGCCGAAGAAATCCTCCAGCAGCTCGCTCTGCAAATCTCCCACCAGCCGTACACGCACTAGGTCTTTATAGACCAGCGCCGGCCGGCCACCTAAATCCACCGCCACCACCGCCAGCGTTTCATCCATCGGCAGCACGAAATACCCCGCGCGATTGATGCCTTTGCGGTCGCCCAGCGCTTGCGCGAAAAGTTGGCCCAGCACAATCCCGACGTCTTCCACCGTGTGATGCTGGTCCACGTCCAGGTCGCCTTCGGCATGCAGCGCGAGGTCGAAGCCGCCGTGCTTGGTAAACAGCTCCAGCATGTGATCGAAAAAGCGGATGCCGGTCGATATGTCATACCGTCCACGGCCTTCGATCTTCAACCGGCCCGCGATGCGCGTTTCCTTCGTGTCGCGGCGAATGGCGGCCTGTCTCATACTGCGAACACCTCTTCCAGATAGTTGATGTCGTCGACGATGGCGTACGAGCCCTCGTCCTGAAACAAAAACACCAGATCGACGTAAGTCGGGTTGGCTGGCGATGCGATGCCGATGAAAGGCACTCCGGCCGCGCGCGCACATCGCGCGTCATCTACCGTATCTCCCACGTAGTAAGCTTTCGCACCAGCGTTCGCGTCCAGTATTTGCAGCAAGCCCTCCGGGTCCGGCTTGTGTCTCTTTACCTCGTCCATGCCGACGATGGGCGAAAACACGAGCTCCGGCGCGAACCGCCGCAGCGTAAACTCGGCTTCCCACTTCGGACGTCCGGTGAAGAGCGCGAAACCAAACTGCCGGTTGAGCTTTTCGAGCGTTCCCGGCCGCGCCACCCACTGTTCCCGCAACATGAGGCCATCCGTCCCGTTACCGTGGAAAATGGTCTGGAAGTGCGCCTTCACCTCTTCGAATTGCGCCGCGACGCCTGCCTCGGTGACAATATGGTGCGACAGCTTCCAATCGTCGTTCCAACCGCCCTGGTTCTTGAAGTACTGGATTTCGGCGGGTGCCAGGCGCCGGCCGGTGAAGTGCTCCACCGTGCGCGCGATGGTTTCGCGGTAGGATTCCGTGACGTCCACCAGCACGCCGTCCATATCGAAAATCAGGATCGGCCGGCTCATCGTTGCCAGATTCTCTCGAGTTCCGCCAGCAACCGCCGCGTCTGTTCGCGCGTGCCGGCGGTGATGCGGACGCAGCCGGGCGCTTCATAGCTGCGGTCGCGCACCAGAATGGCCTGCGCGCCCAGCGCCGCGCACACCTCCTGGGCGCGCGCGCCGAAACTCCCCAAAACAAAATTCGCGAAACTGGGAACGTAACGGACGCCCATCTTTTCCAGGCCGAAGCAGAGTAGCTCGCGCGCGGCCAGCACTTCGGCCACGTAGTTGCGAATGTAGTCCGCGTCCGCCACCGCGGCCTGCGCTGCAATCACCGCCAGCGAATTCACGCTATAGGGTGACTGCGCTTTGTGCAGATAGCGGATATTGCCCTCGTGCGAAAACAGGCAGCCCAGCCGCATGCCCGCCATGCCGAACACTTTCGAAAACGTGCGGCTCACGAACAGGTTCGGCAAGCGCTCGATTTCGCCCAGCGCCGTGACGCCGCAGAACTCATAGTAGGCTTCGTCCACCAACACAACGGCCTTGCGGGCGCGGTGCAGGATGCGCTCGATTCCCAGCAGCGAAACGCCGGTTCCGGTCGGGTTGTTGGGATTGGCCAGCACGATGGCGCGCGTTTCCGGCGTGATCGCCTCGATCAGCGCATCGAGCGGGAACTCCATCCCCGGCGCCGCGTATTCCACTTCGCGAATCCGCGCGCCCGCCACTTCCGCATAGAAACGGTACATGGCGTAAGCCGGCTTGAGCAGCAGTACCTCTTGACGGTCGTCCACGTAGGTGTTGATGAAGACCTGGATCGCCTCGTCGGTGCCGTTGGTGAAAACGAACTGCTCCGGCCGCACGCCGAAATAGCTCGCGACGGCCTGCTTGGCTTCGCCGTACTCCGGATACACCGCCAGGCTGGCAGCATCGAGCGCGCCAGCCAGCGCTTCAATCACTCGCGGCGAGCAGCCCACCGTGTTCTCGTTGAAGTCCAACCGCAGCTTGCCCACGCGCCCCGCCGTGGGCGGCGAATAGGGTGCCATCGCCACCACCGCGGGCCGCGGCTGGATGGCGCCTCGCGGCAGCTTGGGTTGTTTAACGCGCATTGGTCCGCACCTCCACCGAGCGCGCGTGAGCTTCGAGGCCCTCGGCGCGCGCCAGCGTCGTGATGGATGGCGCGAGCCGCGCCAAGCCCGCCGCGCTCAATTGCTGCACCGAAATCACCTTGACGAAATCCGTCACCGCCAGCCCGCCGCGCACACGCGCCGCGCCGCTGGTGGGTAGCACGTGATTCGGCCCCGAAGCATAATCGCCAGCCGCTTCCGGACTGTACGGCCCGATGAAGACGCTGCCGGCGTGCTCGATCGCAGGCAGCAGGCTCGCATCCGGTATGCTCAGGTGCTCCGGCACGAAGCGATTGGATATTTCGATCGCTTCCTCGATCGACCGCACCAGCACGATAGCGGAGTTGCGCGCGACCGATTGCGATGCCACGGCCGCTGTGGGTAAGGTGGCAAGCTGCCGGTCGACCTCCTTGGCCACGGCCGCGGCCAGCCGCCGCGAAGTGGTCAACAGGATCGCCGTCGCGTCCACATCGTGCTCCGCCTGCGCCAGCAAGTCGGCGGCGAGAAAGCGCGGGTCGCCCTCCGCCGCGATGATCAGTATTTCGGTCGGCCCGGCCACGAAGTCGATGCCCACTTCTCCGGCCAGCAGTTTTTTCGCCGCCGCCACGTAGATGTTGCCCGGCCCCACGATGCGGTCCACCTTAGGTACCGTTCGCGTTCCGTAAGCGAACGCCGCGATGGCCTGCGCGCCGCCCATTTCGAAAACCTGCGTCAACCCCAGCGCCGCCGCAGTTCCCCAAACTTCGTCCACCGGCTTTGGCGAGGCCACGCAGATTTTCGCGACGCCCGCCACCTGCGCCGGCACCGCCGTCATCAAAATCGTCGATGGCAGTGGATAGCGCCCAGCCGGAACATACGCGGCAATCGCGCCCAGAGGCCGCACCACCTGCCCTACGCGCACGCCGCCCGCTTGCCGCATCCACGGGCGCGGCATCTGCCGCCGCGCGAAATCGCGAATGTTGGCCGCCGCAGCGCGCACCGCACGCCGAAACTCCGGCTTCAGACGCCGCCGCGCAGCCGCCAGTTCCTCTTCCGGAACCCGCACGTTGCGCCGCGCGAATCCGTCGAACCGGCGCGCGTATTCGAGCAGCGCCCGGTCGCCGCGCTTACGGACGGCTTCGAGGATCGGCCGCACCACCGCCTCCGCCGCTTCCATCCGCGCCGCGCGCCGTGCGAACAGCGCGCCCGCATCTTCACTCTTGATAATCCGTATCACAGGACGATCTTGTTAAGCGGGTATTCCACAATTCCTTGCCCGCCCGCTTGTTTGAGACGCGGAATAATATCGCGTACCGTCGATTCATCGAGGATGGTGTTCACCGCCAGCCACTCCTCGTCGCTCAATTGTGAAATGGTGGGCCGCTTCAACGCCGGCAGCACCGCCAGTACAGCCGTCAGGTTCTCTTTATGTACGTTCAACATCAGCCCGACTTTGCCCAGCGCGTTGATAGCCCCTTGCAGCAGCATCGTCATGTCTTCCAGCTTGCGCCGCTTGGCCGCGTCCTGCCAGGAATCTTTGTTGGCGATCAACTGCGTGTTCGATTCCATCACAGTGTCGATGATTTTCAGCTTGTTGGCGCGCAGCGACGAGCCGGTTTCCGTTACTTCGACGATGGCATCGGCCAGCACCGGCGGCTTCACTTCGGTCGCACCCCAACTGAATTCCACTTTCGCCGTCACGCCGTGCCCTGCCAGGTAGCGCCGCGTGGTCTCCACCAGTTCGGTCGCGATGATCTTGCCTTCCAGGTCCTTTGCGCTGAGGAACGCGGAAGCCTCCGGCACTGCCAGCACCCAGCGCACTTTGCCGAAGCTCTGCTTGGCGTAGATCAGATCGGCCACCGCTTCCACTTGGGCGCCGTTCTCTTCGATCCAATCGCGGCCGGTCAGGCCGGCATCGAGAATGCCATCCTCCACGTAGCGCGCCATTTCCTGAGCGCGGATTAACATGCACTCGATTTCCGGATCGTCGATGCCGGGGAAATACGACCGGCTGCTGGTGGTGATGACGTACCCCGCGCGCCGGAACAGATCCACCGTCGCGTTCTCGAGGCTGCCTTTCGGAATGCCCAGTTTCAGCTTCACTTCGTGCCTCCGTACACCGCTTTCGGATCGTAGGTTTGCGCGTCCACCACTTTCCACTCGCCCGATTCGAGCCGCCGGTAGAAGCAGCTCTCGTAACCCGCGTGGCAGACGCCCGGCCCTTGCGCTTCCACTTTCACCAGCACCGCATCGCGGTCGCAATCGGTCGAGATTTCTTTGACGACAAGCCAGTGGCCCGAGCTTTCGCCCTTCAGCCACAGCTTCTGCCGCGAGCGGCTCCAGAAAGTGGCGAAGCCAGTTTCGACCGTCTTGCGGAACGCTTCTTCATTCATGAAGCCCACCATCAGCACGCGTCCGCTCGTGTGGTCCTGGATGACGGCGGTGACGAGACCGCCGGATTTTTCAAAATCGAGATTCATCGTAAAACAAAAAAAGCCCGCCGTTTTCGCGGCGGGCGTCCTTTCCATTTTGTCTAGTGGAAATTATTGCAGCGCCCGTCGCGTGGAACTGTGGTGATGATGCCGCGCGAGGGTGACGCTTGCCATAAGAAAGTAGTGTACCACAGAGGGGGGCGGGGTGCTGCGCACTACACGGCCGGATGCTCTGTCCAGGCTGGTAGGATCAATGCTATGGCCGACCGAGCGGAAGACAGCATGATTAAGCGCAAGCTTCTGAAGCCTCTCACTCGACGGCGCCTTTCCATGCGCGATCGCAACGGCATTTTGAGAGCGCTGGAGCGCCTTGACATCCGGGCGATAGGACAGGACATACTCCCAGAAGTGGTCGAAGCTTTTTCTGCCACGCGCCGCAGCCGCAAAACGGATTCGTGGAAGGATCCAACCAGGGCCCGACAGTTTATTGCACTCGCGCTTGCGCTTCGCGCATCGCGACGGATTTCACGCCAAGAATTCGTGTTTTACGCCTCGTCGGCTGTTGAGGGAGTTCACGAGGGCCGGTGCATGGGCGGAGAGAACGATGATGACCTGCGGGAAATCCGAGAAGGGATGGCCGCAATCGAGCGGAAATACCAGCTTGGCGCAGACGAGTACTGGCCGACCAGGGAGGCTCCGAAGGAGTACCAGCGCCTGAGTCAACAATACTCTTCCGTTCTCGACAAGTGTTTCATCAGGGCGCTGCGGGAATTTGGGCTGGACGAGTTTGCAGCTCTCAAGGAAAACGCTCCCAGCGAGTTCGAAAGACTTCGCGAACGCGGTCGGCGAGCGCTGCATCACGCGAGCGATATCATCCCTGCCCTCAAGGACATTGTTGTTCAGTACGAGGTTGACGCCAGTCGGGCTGCGTCTGCCAGCGCGTACTCCGCTGCCGTTACTCTGCTCGGTGCCGGTCTGGAGGGTCTGCTGCTCATCCGATGTCTTCGGTCAAGTCGAAAGGCTCAGGTTATTGCGGAATCGTTGCCCCGACGGGTGCGTCCGCGATCTCCGAGTGAGCCCGCAACATGGACCTTCGAAACCCTTATCGAGACTTGCCAAAAAGCCCGGTGGCTTCCTCCTGTATCAACCTCGATTGCGGAGTACAGGGGCGCGGGCCTAGCCCATCTCCTTCGCGAAATACGCAATTTCGTGCACCCGGCGCGGCGGGTGCGCGAGCGACCGTGGTCCGAGGTGGATGAAGAGGACTACCATGACGCCGAGGCTATCTATACGATTCTTAGGTCCAGGATGGTCGGCAAAATCGACCGAATCGACGGAAGCGGCGGGCCACGCGACTCGCTGTAATAGAGTCCGCTCGGCTTCCTCCTCACCACTGAAATCCGGAATCCCTCGGAGATCCGAGCCCCAAACGGAGCCGCGACTGGAGGGAGCGGTCATGGTGCAGACTCAAACACAGCCAACGCATCACCCTGCTCGTCGACTGCATAGCGGATGGCGGTGGAGACGTGTTCGGGCTTCCATAGCCATCGGGTGCTGTCGTGCCGCGCCCAGCGTTTGCGCGAAGGGTCATCGATATGCGCCTGGTTGAGGCACCGGCTCGCGTAGGACTTAATGTCATTCATGACTCGTTCGGGGTCGGACTCCGCGTCGATCACGATGTGAACGTGACTCGTGCGCACGTGGGCCGCCAGCAGCGTCCAGTGTTGCTCGTGGCAGCGCTCGATCAATGCGGCCAGCACGGTGTCACGGCGGGCCCGATCCAAGGCGTATGGCGGCTGGTTCATCTGCCGAGACTCTGTTGCTGCGCGTTGCGGATCGACTTCGAGCACAGGGCTACGCGGTAAGTTGTGCGCGCGATCGACGGAACCGGATGCGTCGCCATGCAGGTGGCAGCCGTAACAGGAAAATGTGATGAGATAGGTCACGGCGGTGTTCGCTGGGTTCGAGGCGCTTCTTCCTGTTACAACCGCTCCCTGTGGTCGCGGCTCCGATTGGGTATCGGCTTCAGGCGGACATTACTTTCGATTCGACATTCCGTGCGGCATCCCAAAACCACTACAATGAAAAGTCGCCGCCGATCCCTGGGGCGCGCCGGCTTTGTTGCAAACTTCCACATGGGCGGGCGCGAGGATGGCTGGCGGACTGGATGATGTCGACGGAGGGCGAATAGGGAGCGGTTTTGGGAAGCTTGCTTCAATGTGGCTGCATCTCATAATCATGCCCGGCACACGAGAGGGCGGCTCACCATCCCACACATGCGCGATTACATCGATCTGACCAAGCCGCGAATCACCTGGCTGATTCTGATGAGCACCGGAATCGGCTACTTCTTCGGACTCGCGGGTACGGGCGGTTGGAGCGAATTCCTCCAGCACGTGGGCCTGTTGCGACTGTTCCACACCATGCTCGGGACGGGGCTGATCGCCTCCGGCACGGCCGCGCTCAACCAGTGGATCGAACGCGAGGCCGACTCCCGTATGCGGCGTACGGCGGACCGGCCGCTGCCTTCTGGACGGCTTGCCTCAGGGCCGGCGCTGGCATTCGGTGTGGCGCTTTCTGTGGCGGGATTTGCCGATTTGTGGCTGGGGGTGAATCCGCTGGCTGCCTGGATTGGCGCTTTCACGCTGGCCAGCTACCTGTTCTTCTATACCCCGCTCAAGCAGCTCACTTGGTGGTCCACCACCATCGGCGCCATCCCAGGCGCGATGCCGCCGGTGATCGGCTACGCGGCGGCGGCGGGAAAGCTGACGGCGGATTCGTGGGTCCTGTTCGCCATCCTCTTCCTCTGGCAGTTTCCCCACTTCTATTCGATCGCCTGGATGTATAAAGAGGATTACGCGCGCGCCGGCATACGCATGTTGCCGGTAGTGGAACCGGACGGCCGCTCGACGGCGCGGCAGATAGTGCTTTTCGGCTTGGCGCTGATCCCGGTCAGCCTGGTTCCGGGTATGCTGGGGATGTCAGGACGCATCTATCTGGCTGGCGCGCTGTTGCTCGGTTTGGCGTTCCTCTACTCGGGCGTGCGAGTGGCCCGCGAACGCACCGTCGCCCGCGCCCGCGCGGTCCTGCTCACCTCGGTCGTGTATCTGCCATTTCTCTACGGACTCATGCTATTCGATAGGCCTGGCCTGTGATTCAAGTTGAAAACCTAACCCATTGGTATGGCGAGCGCACTGCTTTGCGCAACGTCAACTTCACGGTGGCGAAGGGTGAGATCTTCGGCCTGTTGGGGCCGAATGGCGGTGGCAAGTCCACGCTGTTCCGAATCTTGTCGACAATGATGGCGCCGACCGAAGGCCGCGCTCTGATTGGCGGTTGCGACGTGGTGCGCGACCGCGCGGCGGTGCGGCGCCAGATCGGCGTGGTGTTCCAGACGCAGAGCCTGGATAGGGCGCTCACCGTGGAAGAGAACCTGCGCGCGCAGGGCCATCTGCACGCGCTTTCGGGCGCGTTGTTGCGGGAACGCATGGAATACGCGCTTTCGCAATTGGGCCTGGAGGATCGCCGCAGGGACGTGGTGGAGACGCTCTCCGGCGGATTGCGCCGGCGCGTCGAGATCGCCAAAGCCCTGCTGCACCGGCCACCCGTGCTGTTGATGGATGAGGCATCCACCGGCCTCGACCCGGCCGCGCGCCGCGACCTGACGCGCCACATCGAGCGGCTGCGCGACCGGGAGGGTGTGACGATCCTGCTCACCACCCACGTGCTAGAAGAGGCCGACCGCTGTAACCGGCTGGTGCTGCTGCACCAGGGGCAGGTGGTGACCGAAGGCAGCCCGCAAGCCCTCCGCTCGCGCATCGGCGGCGATGTGGTCGTGCTCGAGGCCGAAGACGCGAAGGCCTTGGCGGAATCCATCGAACGGCGCTTCCAATTGCGCGCCAGCCAGGTGGATGGGCAGGTGCGCGTCGAGATCGAAAACGGGCACCGGTTCATCGCCGAAGTGGTTGAGGCGTTTCCCGGCGCCATCCAATCGGTGGGCCTGCACAAGCCGACGCTCGAGGATGTCTTCGTGCGGGAAACGGGGGCGCAAATTGAATAGCTTCATTCTGCCCGCCGCCACGCTATGGCAGCGCGAACTGGTACGCTTCTGGCGGCAGAAGAGCCGCGTGCTGGGCGTGGTAGCTTCGCCGCTGGTATTCTGGCTGCTGATCGGCTCCGGCTCGAACGACTTGGCCCGCTTCTATTCCGGCGCACTAGTGTTGACTGTGATGTTCTCGGCCATCTTCTCGACCATCTCCATCATCGAAGACCGGCGGGAAGGATTCCTGCTCTCGATGTTGGTTTCGCCGGCGCCGCGCAGCAGCCTGGTGCTGGGCAAGATTCTGGGGTCGGCCACGCTGGCCTGGGTGCAGGGGCTGATCTTCCTCTGCTTCGCGCCTCTGGCTGGCGTGCGCATCGCGCCGCTGGAGTTGATTCCCGTAGCGCTGGCGATTCTGCTAATCTCGTTTACGCTTACCGGCCTCGGATTCGTGATCGCCTGGCGAATGGAATCCACCGCCGGTTTTCATGGCATCATGAATCTTCTACTGGTGCCGATGTGGATGGTCTCCGGGTCGCTGTTCCCAATGGCTACCGCTCACGGTTGGGTGCGCGTGCTGATGTGGGTCAACCCGCTGACCTATTCGATATCATTGCTGAATCACACGCTGGCGATGCCGAACGCGCAACCGGGCGCGATGACGAGCCTGCTGGTGACGCTGGCGTTTGGACTAGTGCTGCTGGCGGCTTCCGGGATTATGGCCGCGCAGAAGAGCACCCACAGCACCGCATGAGATTTGTGGGGCAGGCGTCGCCGCCTGCCAAGAGCGCAACGCCATGACCGCCATTCTACCTTCGATCAATGCCTTTCTAAACGCCAGCGCTGCCATCCTGCTGGTGTGCGGTTACCTGCTGATCCGCCGCGGACGGAAGCAGGCCCATCGCCGCGTGATGACGGCGGCGTTCGCCGTCTCCTGCCTGTTTCTGGTCTGCTACCTGGTCTATCACTGGCAGGTCGGTTCGGTGCGGTTTCCACACACAGGACCGCTGCGCGCGATCTATCTGAGCATTCTGGGCACGCACACGGCGCTGGCTGCCGCAGTTCCTGTGCTGGCAATCGTTACGCTGCGCCGCGCGCTCTCCGGCCGCTACGATGCCCACCGCCGCCTGGCGCGCTGGACCCTCCCCATCTGGCTCTACGTGAGCGTCACCGGCGTAGTCGTGTACCTGATGTTGTACCGGATGTGACTCCCGCGCACTGCGCAATTGCCTCCGTGGCGCACGCACTGAGGTAGGACGGACGATCGGTTCTTGCCGTCTGTCGGGACGTCGCGCCATGGCGAACAATGACCAGACCACCAAAACGGCTGGTCTGTCCTACCTAAACCGATCGCCAGCGGCAGCTTGCAAAAAAAAGGCCGCGGCTTGCCGCGGCCCTTACTCTTGGATCTTCCCGTCAGCCCTCAGAACAGGTAACAGATGCCCACCATGGGCACGATGTTCTCCAGGACCTTGCCATAAGTCACGCCCGGAGGTGCGGCAATCACGTTGGTGGGGAACGCCGAAATGAAATCTCGTATCTCGGCGCGGAAGGAAAGCTTGTCAGTCAGCTTGTAGGTCAAGCCACCACCGACGCTGGCCATCGCTTTGACTTGGTGCGTCTGGGTGAAGTATCCGAACTGGCTGAGGGGCTGAACCGCTTCCTGCAGGCCAGTGCCTACGAACACCTTCATGCCGCCGCCGGCCGCCACGAAGAACTGCGTGCGCGAATCCCTTCGGCCGGTATGGTAAATCAGGTCGTAGTGGATGGCGTGGGCGAGGCCGCTGAACGAGGCCGAAGAGCCATCGCCGGATAGCTTGAGGTTGGTGTCGAAGAACTCGTAGCGGAGCTCGCCACTCCAATGCGTGTTGAGGCGCTGCCCGACGAACGCGCCGAGCACTACGCCCGGGGAGAACCCCGCGGTAGCCGAACCGGCGGTGGGAGTGCTCACCGAAACGGTGTTGAGGAAACTCGCGCCGCCTATGCCGCCCACCTCCCATTGTTGAGCGTAGGCGCAGAAGCCGCAGGCGAGGAGCACAATGGTCTGTCCGATCGTTTTCATATCGTTCTCCGGGAGACGACTAGTTGCTTACCACCCGCACGTTGAGCGTGGTGGTGCCGCCGCCACCCTGGCTGATCACCAGCGGCTCGCTCGATCCCGGCGTGATGGTGCCGGGAACCAGGACGTTGATCTGATTGACGCCTACCTCGCCAGGCGCCAGGCCGGCGAATTCAACGGTAAGCTTGGTCCCACCCAGAGTCACCGTGGGAGGAGCGGAAACCGAAGCCGGGGAACTGCCGGCCGCGATGCCGGGCGCGCCCGTGCCGGGCGTCACCGCGGGAGACGTGAGGCCCATACCAGTCAGCCAGATCACCAGGGTGTCTCCCGGACGAACCGGGTTGGTGTTGTCGAGGATTTGGCCGTTTGCGTAACGGAAAACTGTAGCCAGACCCGTGGTCGTGCCGGCAACGCCGGACATGAACACGCTCGGCGCAGTCGAATCCACCACGAACGCCAAGCTGTTGCTGACGCCGCCCGGCGTGTGGACGCTGACGTTCTCGTTACCCAGTACGTTGTTCGGCAACTGCGCGTTGATCTGCGTGCCCGAAACGAACAACAGTGGCACCGGTGTGCCCGCTACGCTCAGGCAGGACTGGCCCAGCGATGTTGACAGAGGTAATTGCGACGCCACCACGCTGACCGGGCTCATATTGGTGCCCCAAACGCTGACCAGACCGCCGGGCGCAACCTTCCCCGTGTCGTCCGCGGCGTTCGTGATACTCTTCAGCACCGGCGGCTGGTAGGCGGCGGCGTAATTCTGGCCCAAAACCGTAAAGCCCGAAGTGGTCAGTTCGATGATCTCGCCGGACGGAAGCGGAGCGACGGTGCGCGTGAAGTTCAGCTGCTGGCTCTTTTCGTTGGCTCCCGATCCGTTGTTCGAAACCGTGCCGTCGGGGCTTGGATAACCTCCAGCACTGGGCATTAGCGTGGATTCTACTGTCGGAATGGGGCTCTCGGCGGCGGAGGAAAGCGCCGCGAAATACTGGATCGAGCCCGGGCCCGCTGTGCCGAACGTGGGCGACGTCGTAAAGTAACCGCTGGCTGCACCATTCTGATCGACGAAGGCGAAGCCCGAGGCGCTGCCCCCGGCGGTGTTGAGCGTTCCGGCAGGCACCAGCGCCGCGTTCAAAATGTAGTCGCCCACCACGTAATTGCCATAGCTCGATGCGGCATAGGCGCCGGACAGAGACTTAACGTCCTGGCGGGTGATCGTAAATGCGCCGGCTGCGGCCGAGTACAGAGACACGTGGCCATCCGGCCCGGCCATCAGGATATCGGCCCCGTTGGGCGAGGCAGTCAGCACCGAGTAGGCGGAAACCCACGAGCTGTCATTCGACCAGGCACCCAGGGTGGGCATCGAGGTACCGAACCCGGTAATCATGTCGAGCACGGACACGTCGCCATCAACCGTTGCACCGTCCAACGATAGCGCCAGGATGGTGCTGTTGGTCGCCGCCACGGACCGGCCAAAATCGCTTCCGGGCAGCGTGATCGGCGGATACGCCGTCAGCGAATCCAGGTCAAAAACGCTGATCAGTTGGGAGTCGCTGTTGGCGACCAATAGGTATTTATTCGGCGCGTTGGTGTATGGGGCGGGAGCCAGGGACATCCCGGTCGGCGTAGTCATGGTACGCAGGGTTGTGATCAGATTCTTCGTTGTGCCGTCGTAGACCAGCACCTTATTGCGGTCCTGCCGCGTGATGTAAAAACGATTGTGAGCCGGGTCGGCCAGAATATCGCTCAATATGCCGGAAACGTTCACCACCGAGCCACGTTGATCCACATCCGGGTTGCTCACCAACACGCGCACCGGAATTGGTTGATTCACCGCCGAGCTGGAATTGATGATTAGCGAACCGACAGTCGTGCCCATCGCATTGACAAATGCGGCGGGCTCCGCGGTCACCGTAATGGTGGCTGGCGTGACGCCCGATGCCGGCGAGAATGCAATGCCGGGGGTCTTGCTGGTGATCTCGAAATCGGTCGAATTCCCGCCCGGATCGGACAGCGTGAAGGTCTGGTTCACCTGGGACTGATTGCAGAAGCTGGTCTGGATGAGCACGTCTTCCTGTCCCGGATAGACGCGGTTGTACGCGTTGAGCGACCCCACCGGAAATATCGTCACGCCGCTCTCGGAAATCGAGTACATCATCGTGCCCGCCTGGTTCAACACCGACCGCCCTACCAGGTTCTCCGGGATATTCAGCCGGTCCTCGTAGGTGAGGTTGTCCGCATCCATAATGAGAAGCGCCGGCTGCGTGGTTTGCGCGAGATCGGGGATTTCCGCGTAGATCAGGTTGTGCACGGTATCCCAGGCATGGCTGGCAACCGTCGGCGATGCAATGGCATTGGAGTACAGCGCTACCATATTGAGGTAGATGTGATCGGCATTCGTGTTATTGTTATTCGCACCAAACTGGGCATGGCCGATCATCGCGTGCGTGCCGTGCAGATCCACGCTGACTCGCGGCAGCAGCGGGATCGTCGTGATCCAACCCTCCCCGCCGAAAGTGGCGGTTAGCGCGTTGTACCAGAAGATCAACTGGGTGCCCGTACCGGCTTCGCAGACCGCCCACACGGTGAAGCCATCGGCGGAAGTGCTGACGGCTGCCTGTGTGAAGGCCGCCGGCAAGGTTGGCCCCGCCTGCGGAATCGTCTGCGCAACCTGGGCCAATGTTTCCAGCGTCATCATCTGCCCGGTTTCCGGATCCAGCGACCAGACGTTCGCGGCCGTGACGATGATCGCCAGCCCGCCCTGGTCGCCGCTCTGCGTGTTGACGAACGACACTCCCAACGGGGCCTCTGAGCCCAGGTTGTAGGTCGTCTGCGCCAGCGTGTTCAGGTTGATCACCGTTACCAGATTGCCGCCCCCGGCCGGGACGGTCGTGCTCAGGCCCGTACCGGTAGTGCCATAGTTGGCGTAATGGACCGATACGAGATAGGTCCCGTTCGGCGACATGGCAATTGCTGCCGGAAACGGAGCTACGTTGATCGAGCTGTGAATCGTCAAGTCGGCCAGCGTCAAGATATCGATGGTGCTGGATCCGAAATCGGCGATGTACAGAAAGCCTCGTTGCTCATCAAGGACGATGTCGGAAGGCGTGCCGCCAATTGGCACCACGGTCCCAAACAGTCCGTTGGTCGTCGCTAGTGCCCGCCCGGCTCCGGCCGTCAGAAGCGCCAACCCAATTGAACAGAATAGTCTTATCCCACGCATAGTAGTCTTCCCGCGACTATTCTGAATTACAGGACCAAACCGGATGGGAATCAATGATCGAAATGGCTAGTAATTATGCCATTACCAAAGTTAGTCGTGTATTTCTGCGGGTTTACGAGTATACTCACGTCGAATCGAGGCTTCTGGTGTCAGAAATATTCGAGCGCCCCGGTGCGCAATACGGCTGGATTGGAAATGTTGCGGCGAGGATCGCCCTGCTGGCGGTCGCTGCTTTCTCTTGGCTGGCGTTCCCACCGCAGGCCAGCGCCCAGAACGTGACGGTGTCGGTCTATACGTTGCCTGCCGGTGCGACGTACATGGTGGATAACCTGATATACACAGACCAGGCAAGCTTCTCTTGGCCGGTCGGAAGTCAGCATTATCTATCCGTCGGGACATACCTCGTCCAGCCAGCCCCACCAGCTCCACCACAATTCACGTTCCTGGACTGGACCGACGCCCAGGGAGTCGTGTCCAACCAGGCCGGTGCTTGGATCACGGCCAGTGCCGATACAACGTATTACGTCGCGAACTTTACCAATACCAAGACTCTGACGGCAACCGTGAGCCTGACCTGTGCGCCCGTTAGTTGCGGCACCGTGCCGGGCTCGATCCTGTTGAACGGTTCTCCGTATACGGGGAATCCAGCCTATCCTCCGGGAGTTACCCCGGAGCCCTACGGCACGCAGCTTGTCCTTACTGCGGTGGCTAATTCCGGGTATGTGTTTTCCAGTTGGACGCCCGGCTCTAATCAGGTGATTTCGGGAAATACGGACAACGTCACCATGAATGGGAACGTGACGGCGGTCGCCAATTTCCTCCTGGGCGTTCCGATCACGTTCGCCTCGGTGCCGTCGGGTTTGCAACTGCTGGTTGATGGCGGCACGACCATGACTCCGGATACGCTGGGGCTCGGTTGGGGAACTTCGCATTACTTGTCGGCGATTTCGCCGCAAAGGGACGCTTCGAACAATTGGTGGGTGTTTTCTTCGTGGAGCGACGCCGGGACCATGAATCACACTTACACGGTGCCTCAATCCGCCGCGCCAGTCACCCTGACAGCTACCTACACGCCGGCCGAGGTCAGCACGTTCCTCACGTCGCCTCCCAACCAAGGCCTAAGTCTGGTGGTGGATGGCCGCAGCAACTATACCGATTGGAACTTTGCCTGGGCGACGGGTACGACCCACACCTTTTCGGCGCCAGCTACGCAGACCGATCCGCAGGGCAATCTGTGGGGCTTCACCGGCTGGTCCAATGGTGGGCCGGAAACGCAGACTGTGATCGTAGGCACTACGGGCGGAACCTATACAGCCAACTATCAGCAGTTGGGGCAATTGACCGTGAACAGTTCTCTTTCCAGCCTGCCGGTGAGCGTGAATGGAACATCCTGCACCACGCCCTGCACCGTGCAACCGCCGCTGGGCACGTCGCTGACAATCAGCGCGCCGGCTAGCGTCCAGGTGGGAGTCGGTTCCCAGCAACGGCTGCTGGGATGGTCCACCGGAGCCGGCCCAGGCAATTTGACACTCCCCGCGCCCGCTAAAGCCACCACCGTCACCGCCAATTATCAGTTGATGAACCAACTGTTGACGGCCACCAGTCCCGCCAACGAGGGCAACTGGAGCCTGCAGCCTGCTTCGCCGGACGGATATTACAACTCCGGCACGACGGTCAACATCAGCCTGAGCCTGGCACCCGGATATCAATTCCGCGAATGGGGTGGCGACTTGACCGGCATCGAACCTTTCGGCACCGTCGTGCTGAGCCAGCCGCGCTCGGTGACAGCCCTGCTTACGGCCGTTCCCTACCTGTCGACCGGCGCTGTGACCAACGGTGCAGGGCCCACTCCTTCCAGTTCCGTTGCCCCCGGTTCGGCCATTTCGATCTTCGGTGTGAACCTGACCGCCGCCACGCAAGAAGGCACCGTCAGCCCCATGCCGCAGACCTTGGGCGGGTTGACGGTCGCGGTTGGCTCCCGCCTGCTGCCGCTGTTCTTCGTTTCGCCCGGTCAGATCAACGCCCAGTTGCCGGCCGATATGCCGGTCGGTGCTTCGAGCCTGGTGGTGACCACATCGGACCTGGCCACGGTCACGGCGAATTTCACCATCGCGCAAGATGCGCCCGGGCTGTTTGCTCTTACCTCGAATAACAAGGCCTATGCTCTTGCATTTCATGCAAACGGCACGCTCATAACCGAAGCCTCTCCAGCCAAGGCGGGCGAGACCATCACGTTGTATGGCACCGGTTTTGGCCCCACCACTCCAGCGCGGCCCGAGGGTCTGGCGGTGCCGGCTTCGCCATCATTCGTGGTCACCGACCCGGCTAGCGTTCAGGTCAGTGCGGCCAGTTTCACGGCGTCCAGCGCCTACGCCCTGCCCGGCGCAGTGAGCATCGACGTGGTTCAATTCGCCCTCGGAACCGGCGCACCTTCCGGCGGCGACTACCAGGTCACCGTGACTATCAACAGTGTGGTGAGCAACACCGTCCTGTTGCCGATCCAGTAGTCGCGTCGCGCATGCGAACCGAGGGGCCGCGCCATGTCCGGCCCGGCTGGCTTCTGCATTTCGGGTGGAGCGCCGCATGTGCGGTCTTTCGCTGTTAGTCAGTCCGTGCCGGCAGCCCGAAAGGGCGAAGGGAAGTTGCCTGCGGTGTAAGCCGTATGGAACGCGTCGAGCGTCGGCACAACCCCGGAACGGGTCGCAGGCCTTCATCACGCAACAAATGTGCCAACCGCTTCGTCAATAGCCTCGAAAAACCCATTTCGAGCCGCGGACAAACACATAGGAACACTGACGGTGCTCCGGTTTTTTATCCGCGTTTATCTGTGTCCATCCGTGGCCGCGATTCTCTCACGGCTTCTCAGGCAGCGATTGACGGCGATCGACCTGGCGATCTCCTGACAGTCCCCGAGTCTATGCGGCTGTGAAAATCTCCCGCCTCAGCTCACAACCGCCTGCAGTGGAGCCGTTTATCTCATTTCCCTTGGCCTCGGCCGGCTGTCACCCAGGAAGGGGCCAACCCAGCGAACGTGCGACGGCCTACTGCAGTCGCACTCCCTGAGGTTGGCACGAACAAAGCTACCCCTTTGAGTTTGGCTGATCGCACTCGAAGCGGAACGCCTCTCCACTGGCGTCTGATGTCTTGTTCCACTTAAGGTCTAGTTCCTCAAGGCGCTGGAAATACTCGCGGCTCGGGGGCAGGGGTCCCTCAGCCAGGGCCTTAAGAAACTCAGCAGGAGGCCTATACTTATGGGACTTTACGTAATGATATATTAAAGTCGGCGCTGCGTAAATCATCCCCTCGCGTGAAAACACCCGTATCTCTGATGAGCCAAGCAGCAGGCCTTCGCCATTTCTCTCGGCATGGCGCGAGGTTCCAAACGGACAGAATTCACAGTCGTGTAACCCTCTCGTTTGAACCACAGATACCTTACAAACATTCCACAGCACATTCAGCAGTTCCTCGTCCGGTTCCGCTGTGTTGAACTCATGGCCTAGGCCAAGCCACCCAACGTTCTTCGTCCCTGGCCGGAAATATCTCGCATGGAAGTACTCGTAAACCGATAAATCCTCGAAGAATGCCATAGTGTCCTACTGGTACTTCGCTAAACAGGCGCCGCTGTTGCAGAAGCCCCCGATCGTCGATCCCGGTCCATTAAGAAGGCCATTTACCTGGGTTGGCGACATTGAAGGGTAATTATAGACGGTCACTCCGGGCATGCTCCCAAATTTCGCAACGTCAGCATTATAGAATTGAGGCACGAACGTCCACTCATGTTCAATACCGGCGTGAACTCCACTTGACGATATTGACTTCGTCACCCGGCACGGCGGGCTCGTCACAGGTCTGGGCGTCCAGACACAGCTCGATTGCTTCAGGGATATTGCCAAGGGATTCCTCGACCGTCTTTGCTTGCGATTGGCATCGCTTAATTCCCGGGCATCAAGCGCAACGTCCGTGCCGATCCCGTTCGATTACAAGACTGACTTTGCGCGTTACGAACCACAGTTCTACCGCTTCCGGCGCGCCCTACCCAACCGGCGCGAAGCTTACCTGCGCCCGCAGGTTCGCCACGCCGGCCGTGTACCGGCTGTCGGTCACCAGGAATGCTACCGCGTCCTCCAGCCACTCGTGCCAAACCCCGTCGGGGTCGTGTGAGGCCACCGTTAGCGTGTACTCCTGCGGGCACAAATCGCAGCGGAACTGAAAGCTCACCGCCAGCGTGCCACCCTGCCGCACCGGCCCTAGCCGCAATTGCTCCAGTTCGGTGTTGGTTCCGTAAACGTTGAACCCGCTGCGCGTGCGGACCATCATTCCCACCACCGGATGCGCCACCATCGCTTGGTACCGCACCGTCACCTTGACCGTCGCCACTTCGCCGCTCCGCCAAGCCATGGTAGGCTTGCCGTCCTCGCCGGTCAGTTGCACACCAACGATTTCGGCCCGCCCGTCGCCGCGGAAGAACCGCGGGCTGATGGGTGTGCTCATCGTCCCGCCCCACGCGCGCACACGCGCCGAGATGTGGCGGCGGTAGGCGACGAGGACCTCTTCCGGATCTCCGCGCCCCGCTAGCTTGCCTTCGTGCAGCCACCACACCTCGTCCACCAGCCGCCGCAGCAGGTCCTCTTCGTGCGACACCACCAGTATCGTGGACCCCGCCTGCCGCAAGCGGTCGATCGCCGCCGCGGCGCGCTCCCGCACCAGCAGGTCCTGCCGCGCGAACGTGTGGTCGATCGCCAGCACCGGCGCCGGTGCCAGACTCAGCCCGTCGTCCGGCCCCAGAAACCGCGCTCCGCCGTGGGCTTCCACCTGGCCCTCCACGGGATGTTCCACCCCTCCGGCCAAGCGCGCCAGCACGCTCTTTCCGGCTCCGTTCTCGCCCACTATGCCGATCACCGCGCCGTCCGGCGCCGTCGCGTCGAAATCCACCAGCGGTGCGGCCGATACGTGTCGAAAGACCAAGGCCATAAACGTTAGAATAGCAAGTGGAACATGGATACACCCAACTTGCTCGATTCCATGCGCGCCGATTGGAACCTGCGTGCCACCGCCGACGCCAATTATTACGTCGCCTTTGGCCGCCGCAACCAGCCCGACGACGAGTTCTTCTCCACCGCTAACCCCACTGTGCAGCAGTTGCTGCCGGAGTTGAAACGTTTCGCCGGCCGCGAAGCCGCGCTCGAGATCGGTTGCGGGCCCGGCCGCCTGATGCGCCCGCTCAGCCGCGAGTTCCAGGAAATCCACGGCGTCGATGTCTCCGACGAGATGATCCGCCTCGCCCGCGAGCGTTTGGCCCACACGCCCAATGCTTTTCCCCAGCTCTGCTCGGGCTCGGATCTAGCCATGTTCCCGACTGCCAAGTTCGATTTCGTATACTCTTACGCCGTCTTCCAACACATCCCCAGCCTCGACATCGTCTTCGCGTACCTGCGCGATGCTTTCCGCGTCCTCAAGCCCGGCGGCTGCCTCCGGTGCCAACTGAACGGCCTGCCGCCGCACGCGCGCCATTACGACACCTGGAGCGGTGTGCGCGTCACACCAGCCGAAATCGCCGAGTTCGTCGGATCCACCGGCTTTCACCTGCTGGCGCTCGAACAGATCTGGACCCAGTACATGTGGATCACCCTCCGCAAGCCCGGCCCCGACGTCGTGCCAAACGGGCATGCCGCGCGCCTGCGGAACATCTCCAACGCGCTTACCGGGGAAGCCGTCACCCCCGCCTCCGGCGCCATGGCTGCGCTGGCATTGTGGATCGAGCGCCTGCCCGCCTCCTGCCACCTCCTCAACACCGCCGTCACCGCCGACGGCCGCCCCTGCCGCCTCACTTTCATCGGCTCGCCCGCGGCCGACGACGTCTCGCAGGTCAACGTCGTGCTCCCGGAGAATATTCGCACCGGCCTCGTCATGGTGGAAGCCGTCCATGACGGCGCCCCGCTTTGCTCCCCAGGTTGGGTGCGCATCATGCCCGCCGGACCAGCCGTTCCCCGGGTAACCGGAATCAGCGACGGCGTCAACCTCCTCTTCGGCACCCGCATCGTCAGCGGCACCGTGAAAGTGGCCATGGAAGAGGTCGCCCGTGGGTCGGACTTTCGTGCCATGGTGGACTCGATTCCCACGCCCACCGACGCTTTCTGCACCGACCCCGTCGGCCAGCGATGGGAGTTCAACTTCAATCTGCCCGCCAACCTCGCCCGCGGCCGGCACGGTGTCACGGTCATCATAGGCCGCCGCGCCTTTCCTCCCATCGCCATCGAGGTGGTCTGATTGGGCCGTCCCCTCGCCGCGGCCGCCCTCGCTCTTGCCGTGGCTGTTTGGTTTCTGGCTGCGCCGCGCCGCCCGGTACGCCAGTTGCCCGCCGGCGTAGTCGAGCTCCACTCCGAAATCGCCGTCGATGCCGACACCGATCTGCGCGGCGCGCCCTCCGGCACCATGCTCCATCTCGCCCAGGATTTCACAGGCCGCGCCGCCATTGTCGTCCGCGGCGACAACGTCACCCTGCGCGATTTCTCGGTCGATGGCAACCGCGCTTCCCTGGAGACCCGCGCCGGCCTGCCGCCGTCCAATACCCCTTTCGCCGAATTCACGCGCGCCAATGGTATCTTCGCGGAGCGCGTCTCCGGGCTAACCATCGCCCGCCTGCGCTTCCGCAATATCGCCGGCTTCGCCGTGCTGGCGAGCCGCGCGCACTCGGTCGACATCCGCCGTGTCACCGTCGCCGATAGCGGCTCGCGCAACCTCCTAGGCCGCAATAATTCGACTGGCGGCATCCTGCTCGAAGAAGGATCCACCGATTTCACCGTTACCAACTGCGAGCTCGCCAACATCCGCGGCAACGGCGTCTGGACGCATTCCCTGTTCACGTCGCCGCGCAATGCCCGGGGTGTCATCTCCCTCAATCGTCTCCGCCAGATCGGCCGCGACGCCATTCAGGTCGGCCACGCCACCGCCATTTCGGTGACCGGTAACTCGGGCAGCCGCATCGGCTTTCCCTTCGAGGAAGTGGATATCGAAAGCGGCGCTACTCCTGTCGCCATCGATACCGCCGGCAATGTCGATGCGTCGTCCTACGCCGAGAACCGCTTCAAGGACATCGATGGTAAGTGCCTCGACCTCGACGGCTTTCACGATGGCGAAGTCCGCGCCAACCAGTGCGTAAACTCCGCCGGTTTCGCATCCTACCCTTTCGGCCACTACGGCATCGTAATGAACGACTCCCACCCAGATGTGCGCTCCCAAAACATCCGTCTCGTCGATAACGTAATCGACGGCGCCCTGTTCGGCGGCATCTTCGTCATCGGCTCCGGCCATACCATCGCGCGCAACCACCTCCTTTCACTCGACGCTTCTCACTGCAATGAAAACACCGCCCACTTCGGCTGCTACGACATCGCCACCGACCCCGAGATCCTCGAGGCCGGCCTCTATCTCGGCCGCAGCCCGCTGCACGACAACCCCGCCCGCCACAACCTGATCCGGGACAACCGCATCACCGGTTATAAAATGCAGTCCCGCTGCATCCTGGCCGCCCCCGGCATCGACCCGCGCTCCAACACAATCATCGGCAATGTCTGCCGCGATCAATAGGGGGTGTGCCGGCGGAATTGGACACTGTCGGCACGACATGTTGGCGCTTGTGGCGATCAGCGGCTGGCGAGCGTTAGCGACTACCGTTTCCACCGCGACAGGTGAAGCCCGGCGGGCAGTTGAGCGTGTTCCACATCGAGGTCGTCCGCGGCCACCGGAATCGTCAACGATATCGGGTTCGCGGGCGAAGGAGCGTTCTGGCTGATGAAAATCCGGATGCCTTTGGGTGGCGCGCCTTCCACCACCGAGACGGTGCGGGTGGCGTCCGAATACGAACGCAACTCGGCCGCGGTTTTGGCGCTCGCGGCGGTCAACAGCGCTTCGCGCTTCTTTCCTTCCGCCGATGCGTACGTGATCACGCCCACCACGTTGGGCTGCTTCAGGCGCGCGTCGGTCGCGTCGTCGGGTGGCACCTCGAAGCCGATGTACCGCATCGACAGCGTCTCTCGCGAAATCGAAAAGCCGACCAAGGGGACATAGGTATCGAACAGATGCTGGCCGGTCCCTAGTTGATAGACCGACCACCATTCCACCTCGCCGGTTCCGCGTTCGATCACGAAGAGACCTTCGTCCACGGTTCTGCCGCCCGTGCCCGTGGCCCTGATGGTGTAAATCGGCTTCTGGCTGAGGCTGACGCCGAGCGGCCAGGCCTCCAGCACCGTGGTTGCCCCCGCTTCCGGCTCTTCCAGAACCGCCTTCGACGTACAGGTCTGGCGCAGCAGCAGGCGCTCGACCCCGGGCCGGCCGGAAACGTAGGGGGCAGTCACTTCAAAAGTGACATTCGTGATATCGGCCTCTTGCGTATCGTCGAATGTGGATAAGGTGATGGTGGACGCCGCGCGCGCCTGAAATGGTTTGGGCGCCGGTTGGGCGCCGGCGCCCATCGCGCAGAGGACCGCAGCCGCAACTTTGAAATTCATGCCGATGCTCCTGTTAAGTGTTAGTCCGGTACGCCGTGCCATCGCAGCGATCTTCACCGGTCTGTCAACGGTCTTCGCGCTCGCCAGGGGAAAACTGGGCCGAGACACCTCACTATTCTATGCCAGGGGCTGGAGCCGGGTCGTCGGCCCGCCAAAGCCTGCCGTTTCTTGTTGTCTGGGCAAGCTAAAGCATGCCCCACCGACGGCACATTCGGCATTGGTGGGGCATGCTTTAGCTTGCCAGTGGTTCTCCCGAGCCAGGATTATGTCCTGCTATCCTGACGATTGGTAAGCGAGTCTCAAGGTGTATGATGGTGCGCGATGAATAAGCCGAAAGTTCCGGCGTTTCGTCCCGAGGCCGAGGAGGCGCGCTGGTGGGACGCTCACCGCGAGGAGTTCGACCGCATTCTGGAAAATGCCGCCCGGCATGGCAGGCTGAAACCGCTCAGCCCAGCCAAACTTCTGAAGCGAGCGGAGGGCTCCCGTGTGATCTCAATACGCTTGCGGCAAGCCGATCTGGCCAGGCTGCGCCGGTTGGCGGCCCAAAAAGGACTGCCGTACCAAACCTACATGAAATCGCTCCTGCACGAAGCGCTCGCCAGGGAGGAAAAACGGCGGGCGGGCTAGCGCGATGCGGCCTCCCAGGCGGAACCGAGCAACCGCACCAGTGCGCCGTCCCACCCCGTCGCCGTCCGTAACCTTGTAGCGTTCTCCTCCCTCCGGTGGGATCATCGTAGGACGCAGAGGCTTCCGGAGGCCCTGGAGCGGTACCTAGGCATCAACCCCGAGACGACGCCCGAATACGACAAGATTGCCAAGAATTGGTTGACGCTGAGAAAATCTCGTTTTGGAATGTCGGCCGACGAGTTCGTCGAGTTATTGGACGCACAAGGCGGTGTGTGTGCGATCTGCAAGAGACCGTCGAACAAAGAAAAAAGCGGCCGGGCCTTCCACATAGATCACGACAAGACGACAAAGATGGTCCGCGGGCTGCTCTGCTATAACTGCAACTATGGCTTGGGGCGATTCCAAAGCAACCCTGCCTATCTCGAAGCCGCTATTGAGTATTTACGGAAGGCTCCGGCTGCAAAACTGGAGACGAGACCTCGGGCACGATATGAGCGGGAAAGCAAGAGTGGCAATCTAAAGCGGTTCGACGGCTCGCCGCCAACGCGCAGAACAGCTAAGCGGCCGCAGCGCAACCAGCCCGCGACCGGCGGCTGACAATCCTATTCGCAGGACCCCGTACGGCGACCATCTTGGGCCTCGCTAGATATACTCCAAGGGTGCCACCGGGAGCACTGTGAGGCTGTCCGGAACGGCAGCGAATGCCACCGGTAGACCACCGGTCGGGGCGGTGCTGCCATTCACATTTATGCATTGGTCTAGGAGCGGTGCAGCCACATAATCCTCCTCTCGGACATGTGGATTGTCGCGGGTGGCTGTGCGATCACGTCCCAGATCCATTACCGTCGCCTCGGCGACGAAAGCCGCGGCAGTGAACGTTGCAATGAGGCGAACATGCATGGCTCCCTCGCTTCCGGTGTACACCCAAGGCGGTTCCGCCCCCTCACCCCTTATTGCAGACACTCCGCGATCGCCTTCTCGTTGATCGCGCCGGGCTTGATGATTCGCCAATAAGGCTCGGTAATATCGACCGTGGTGGAACCTAGGCCAACGCACCGGCCGCCGTCGAGCACCAAGTCCACGCGGCCATCCATCAGGGCGAAGACGTCGATGCCGCTCGAGCAGGTGGGGCTGCCGGACATGTTGGCGCTGGTGGCGATCAGCGGCTGGCCGGTCAGTGCCACAAGCTGGCTCGCCACTGCCGAACGCGGCTGGCGCAGCGCCAGGCGGCCTGTGTTGCCGGTCACCTTCAACGGCACGCGGGCCGCGGCCGGGACGATGATGGTGAGCGGGCCCGGCCAAAAGCGGCGCGCCAGCAGGAAGAAACGGTTGCTCAGCTCGGTCGCCAGTTCTTCGGCCATCAGCGGGTCGCGTATCAGGATGGGCAGCGAGAGGTGCGGCTCGCGGCCCTTGGCCTTGAACACTTGGGTGACGGCGCGCAGGTTATACGGGTCGGCCACCAGCGTGTACAGCGCATCGGTGGGAATGGCCACCACCTGGCCGCGGCGTATCGCGTCGGCTGCGCGCTCCAGCACTTCCGGCTGGGGCGACTCGGGATCGATCTCGACCAGGTCGGTTGCCATGAATTGTCAGCGCGGTCCGATGGCTTCGGCTACGTCGAGCGCCATCTGGTAGCGGCCGAAC
>Ga0181529_10000693_pt1 | contig 47871 bp, 40 predicted proteins | sample PEATcosm2014_Bin_36_FD_119763 | JGI IMG/M metagenome (GOLD analysis project Ga0181529, IMG submission 119763) | Peatland microbial communities from MTU Mesocosm Facility, Houghton, MI, USA - PEATcosm2014_Bin10_30_metaG | ecosystem: Environmental > Terrestrial > Soil > Wetlands > Peat | place...
GATACGAGCTCGACGACCTCGCGGTTCTGGGGGGCAAGACAGTCCATATTCTGCACGACGAGGTAGTCTCTTACGAGGGTCGCCGTTACATTTTCGATACGATCAAGATACCTTTGCGCGATCCTTCCGGCAGGGTCATGGGCTGCCTGGGCATCGGCCGCGATATCACGGCGATGGTCGCCGCGAACGACCTCCTGAGCAAGCGACAACGCGAGCTCGGCGCAGCAACTTCAGAGCTTCGGAAATTGAACGCCTATTTGATGAAGGTCAGGGAAGAGGAGCGCCGCAAGGTGGCCCAGGAGATCCACGACGAGCTCGGCCAAAAGCTCACTGCGATGAACCTGGGCCTGTATTGGACCGCGGAAAAGGTCGGATCGGAGGCCCAGACGCTGCGCTCCCAGATCCAGGGTCTCCTCCAGCTCAATCGAGAGACCATAGCCTCCGTGCAAGGTCTGGCAGCGAGCCTCAGGCCCAAGGTCCTGGACGATAACGGCCTCAAGCCCGCCCTCGAGTGGCTCGTCGCCGATCAAGAGAAGCTCGGCGGCCCGCATATCACCCTCGTCTGCGATTTCGACGAAGGCGCTCTGAAGCCGGAGGTCAGCACGGCCGTTTTCCGCATCGTCCAGGAGGCTCTCACCAATGTCCTACGACATGCCCGGGCGACCCAGGCGAGTGTCTCGCTCCGCCAGGAAAAGAGCAGCCTCTCGATCAGCGTCATGGACGACGGCATCGGCATCTCGCAGGAAGCACGGGACAACCCCGCCTCCTTCGGGATCATAGGCATGCGGGAGCGGGTAATAGGGCTGGGAGGCTATATATCGGTTCGACGAGAGATGGGCGGGGGAACCCTCGTGGCGATCGATCTGCCTCTCGCGCCGAAAGCCGGGGCTCTCGATGATTAAACTCATGCTCGTCGACGACCACGCCATAGTGCGGAGGGGTCTCAGGCAGGTTCTCGGGGAAAGGCCCGGCTTGCAGGTCGCGGCAGAGGCCGCCTCGGGCCAGGAAGCCATCGACCTGGCGCGGACGACACCGCTCGACGTAGTGATCCTCGACATCGGCATGCCGGGACGGGGCGGCCTCGACCTTTTACGGGACCTCAAGGAGCTCAAGCCCTCGCTGAGCATCGTCATCTTCAGCATGTATCCCGAGGAGCAGTACGCGATCCGCTGCTTCAAGGACGGAGCAAGCGCCTATGTCTCCAAGGACAGCCCTCCCGACGAGCTCTTGCGCGCTGTCCATGCCGTCGCGGGGGGGCGGCGCTACATCACGCCTTCCATAGGCGAGCGGATGGCCGGTCTCGTCCTCGACTCGAACTCCCGTCCCATCCACGAGCTGCTTTCCGACCGGGAGCTGCACGTGCTCCTGCGCATCGGAGCCGGCAAGCGCGTGACCGAGATCGCCGATGAGCTCGCGCTCAGCCCGAAGACGGTGAGTACCTATCGGACCAGGATCCTCCAGAAGCTCGGCATGAAGAACAGCGCCCAGCTCATCAAGTACGTCATGCAGGAAGGCCTCGGCTGACAGTTTCTGTAAGCCTATTCTTACAGCAGGAGGGGTCGCGTCCTACGTATTTTTAGGCCCTTTCCCTCGAGCGCCGCCTAGTACGAGCGCCTATTATTCAGATGTGGGCGTACCAGTCGCACCTCCCCTTCAGGGACTCCTCGATTTCGGAATAATTTTCCGCGACATCGCCGTGGGTTTCGCGCTTCACGAGATGATCTTCGACGCCGAGGGTAATCCGGTTGATTATCGTTTCCTTGACGCCAACCGGGCCTTCGAGGCCATGACCGGTCTTTTAATCGCCGAAAATCGCGGCAAGACTATACGGGAAGCATTGCCGGGCGTGGAAGAACGCTGGATCCAGACCTACGGCCGAGTCGTCATAACGGGTGTTCCAGTCCTGTTCACCGATTTCGCGGAAGCTCTGGGCAAGTACTTCGAGGTTTGGGCCTATCGTCCCGCGCCTGGCCGGTTCCTCGTCATGGTGCGCGATGTCACAGAGAGCAAGGCTTCCGACCGGGCTCTCGCCGATGAGAAGAGGCGGATGGAATGGGCCCTTCAGGCGACCAACGCCGGATTGTGGGACTGGTCCATCAAAAAAAGCACTGTTCGCTTCGATGGGCGGTGGGCAGAGATCACTGGGTATGACTTGGGAATGGAAGGCGAGCTGCCCCTGGATCGTTGGAGGGCGCTCTGCCATCCGGAGGACCGCGGACTCGCCGACGAGTGCCTCGAAAGCCATTTTTCCGGCGCGAGCCCGCGCTATGAGATAAAAATGCGACTTCATCACCGGGACGGTCGTTGGATTTGGATTCTGGACAGGGGAGTAGTCTCTGAGAGGGATGGCTCAGGTCATCCGGCTCGGATGATCGGTACGACCGTGGAGATAAGCAATGGCGTAGAGGATTCGTTGCCCGCGATACGGCAGGCCAGCGTACTTCGGGCGGTCTTGCGCTCGGTCGACAGCGCCGTGGCCTTCAAGGACCTCGATGGGCGCTACATCGGCTGTAATCCTGAGTACGAGCGTGCCTTCGGTTGTAGCGAGTCCTATCTCGTCGGCAAGAGCGACGTCGATCTCATTTCTCGCGACGATGCCCTCCTTATCGCCAAAGAAGACCATATGATTCTCGCGAGCGGGCTGGCTTTGGGTCCGGACAATGTCTGGAGGAAGAGCGCCGACGGCTCGGCTCGGCTCTACGAGCGCCGTAAGCTGCCACTCCTGGGCGAGGGCGGCCGCCCATTCGGCATCGCTGTATTTTATCACGACGTCGGCGACACGGTCCTATCGAAGACGGCTGACATGATTCATCTCGCTATCGCTCGGTGCATGGACTCGGTCCCGAGCGGCGAAATTCTTCGCACGGCGGTCGACGAGCTGGAAGCCGCCACTCTCAGCGAGCTCGGATTCTTCGTGAGTCTCGAGGATGGCGGCAGCACGATCAGCTGCCGGGCATTCTCTACGAAAACCGGCGCAGGTGTCTGTGGTTTCCCCCAGCGCGAGGGGCATCTACCTATAAGCGAGGCCGGGCTTTGGGCCGAATGCGTTCGAGAACGGCGTCCATTAATCATCGAGGGGGCCATGAATGCAAAAGGAGCGGGTGGCCTGTCTGAAGGCCATGTCCCCCTCGAGCGCATCCTATTGGTCCCAGTCATCCGCAAAACCGAGGTTTTGGGTGTTCTCGGGATCGCCAACAAGCCATATCCCTACAACGATTGGGATCTCGCCCTCGGCGCGCGGGTCGCCGAATTCGCTTTGGAGATCTTCGAGCGAAAACAGGCCCAAGAACGCGCGCGCGATATCGGCATCCAGCGGGACCTGGCGATTTCGGCGATGCGGGCAGGCGTGGAGACCTGGTATTTCGATCGAGACAGAAAGGAGTACGACGAGAACTGGGCAGGCATACTCGGCTATTCCGCCTCGACCCTGCCGACCGATACCATGAGCCTCTTCGCCTCGCTCTGCCACCCCGACGATTACACAGTGGCCAGCGAGAGCCTGCGCAACTACCTCGATGGTCGCTCGGATTCCTATGAGGCGAAGTATCGGATGAAGCATAAGGATGGCCGATGGATTTGGGTCCTCGAAAGGGGGCTTGTCACCCAAAGGGCCACAGGCGGCGAACCCTTGAAGCTCACGGGCCTCATCATCGACATCAGCGAGCTGAAGAACGTCGAGGAGAGGCTCAGGCGCGCCCTGAGCGAAAAGGACGTCCTCCTGCAGGAACTCTTTCATCGGACGAAGAACTCGATGCAACTCATCAACGCCATGCTTGAGATGAAAAAGCAAGGGCACGCATCGTCGGGTTTCAATCAAGCCATTGAGACCGTGCAAGGCAAAATCATCGCCATGTCCCTGGTGCAGGAGAAGCTCTATCGTAACGGCGATCTCTCCGTGCTGGACCTCGGGGAGTACATCAGCGAGCTCATCGAGCTGATGAAGGACAGCGTCCCCAAGATACCCGCGAACGTCTCGATCCGCTGCAAGACCATGGCCGTGCCGATTTCCGTGGACGCGGCAGTGCCCTGCGGCCTCATTGTTTCGGAATTGGTCTCCAACGCCCTCGCCCACGCTTTCCCGAGCGGAGCCGGGGGGGGCATTGACGTGGCGGTTTCACGGGACCGCGAAGCCATCTCCCTCTCGGTCCGGGACGACGGCGTCGGGCTCCCCACGGGCTTCGACGTCCACAGCTCGGCGCGCCTCGGCCTCAAGACGGTCGTCGGTATCGGCGAGGAGCAGCTGCGTGGGAGAGTTGTTTTCGGATCGGCGGCAAAAGGGTTCTCCTTTCACCTTTCTTTCAAGGATATATACTACCCACGCCGGCTGTAACACGATTGGCGGCATGCCAGGAGGATTCAGATGCGAGAGTTGCGAATGTTGATAGTCGAGGACGAATTTCTCAGTAGGCAGCTCCTGCAAACATACATCGCCGAGCACGGGAGCTGCGACGTGGCGGTCGACGGTAAGGAGGCGGTCCGCGCGGTCGAGCTTTCGTACGAGGCGGGCAAGCCTTACGACCTGGTCTTCATGGACATCATGCTCCCGGAAATGGACGGCCAGACGGCGCTCAAAGAGATCCGCTCTTTCGAATCTGCGCGAGGAATCATGGGCGAGGACACCTGCAAAGTCCTTATGATGACCGCCTTGAGCGATGCCCGGAGCGTGATGGAGGCCTTCAAGAACCAATGTGAGGGCTACATCACTAAACCTTATTCGAAGGTTAAGCTCGACGAGGCTGTAAGGAAAATCGGACTCGGAGGCTGGAGCTAAGGTGAGCGTGGAGGGGATGAGCTGCATTCTCCTCGTGGAGGACGACTTTCCAACGTCGCTCTCCGAAAAGACTAATTTCGAGACTCTCGGCTATCGCGTGATCACGGCGAGTTCCGGGGAAGAAGCAATCGCCCATTGCGCTTCAAATCCATTGATCGATGTAGTCCTCATGGACATAGACCTTGGGCCGGGCATCGACGGCCCGGAGGCCGCGGTGGCCATCCTGGCGATGCGGGAAGTCCCGATTATATTTCTCTCGAGCCACAGGGAGCCTGAGATTGTCGCGAAGACCGAGGCCATCACTTCATACGGCTACATCATCAAGAGCTCGGGGATCGCGGTCATCGATGCCTCGATCAAGATGGCTTTACGGCTATCAGAGGCAAAAAGAAAACTCTGGGTTGAGAAAGAATACCTCAGGACAACCCTCAACTCCATCGGAGACGCGGTCATCGCGACCGATGCCGCCGGTAAAGTCACGCGGATGAACCCGGTTGCAGAGCGCCTCACTGGTTGGGACTTCGCTCGGGCCGAGGGCCTGCCCATCGAGGAAGTCTTTCTCATCGTCAACGCGCAGACCAGGACGTCCGTTAAGAATCCGGTGTCTCGGGTCCTCGAGAGCGGCGCGATAATGGGCTTGGCCAATCATACCGTTCTTCGGTCCCGCTCCGGCAGCGAATACCAAATCGCGGATTCCGCGGCGCCGATCTTCGATAGCGCGGGCGCGGCATCCGGGGTCATACTGGTCTTTCGAGACGTGACGGCGGACTACGGCATCCACGAGGCGCTCAAGCGAAGCGAACAGCTCTACCGCTCGCTGTTCACGAACATGCTGAACGGTCTCGCCTATTGCAAAATGCATTTCGACGAGGAGGGCCATCCCCAAGACTTCACCTACTTATCAGTCAACGAGGCGTTCGAGGAACAGACCGGCCTGCGCGACGTCGTTGGCAAGCGCGTGACAGAGGTCATCCCGGGCATCCGGGAAAGCGATGATCGATTATTCGAGCTATACGGCCGCGTCGCCACTTCGGGGGCGCCTGAGAGGGTCGAGTACTTCGTCGAATCCATGCAAATGTGGTTTCAGGTGTCGGTCTATAGCCCGGCCAGGGAGTATTTCGTCGCGGTGTTCGACGTCATCACCAAACGGAAGACCGCTGAGGCCGCATTGGAAGAAAACGAGGAGCGCTTGAGGCTGGCCCTCCGCGCAGCGAAGGCCGGAACCTGGGAATGGGATATGGGGACCAACGCAAACACCTGGTCGGACGAGCTCTGGCCTCTGTACGGCCTGTCTCGGGACAACGTCGTGCCGTCCTACGAAGCCTGGCTCTCCTCTATCCTCCCAGAGGACCGCGAGCGGATCGTTGGTGAGCTCCGCGACACGATCCGTGCCGGTACGGAGCTCAATATCGAGTGGCGCGTCGCCAGCGACAGTACCGAGCCCCGTTGGCTGATGACCCGCGGCCGGCCCAAAGTTAATACGGCGGGGCAGGTCGTCCGATATTTGGGCGTCGTAATTGAAATCTCGGATCGCAAACGGGCCGAGGAAACGGTCCGAGGCCTATTGGCGGAAAAAGAACTGCTACTTAAGGAAGTGCACCATCGGGTAAAGAACAACATGAACACCATCCACAGTTTCCTCTATCTGCAAGCGGAGGCGACGCATGAACCGTACGCAAAGCGCGCGCTGAAGGACGCGGGAGGTCGCGTTCAGAGCATGCTCGTTCTCTACGACAAACTCTATCAATCCGGGGAGTTCGAAAAGATGCCTGTCCGACTCTACCTTTCCCCTTTGATCGACCAGATAGTAGAAAATTTCGCCAACCATGATTCAGTGAAGATCGAGAAGAAGATCGAAGATTTCGTCCTCGACGCCAAACGACTGCAACCCCTCGGCATTATTCTCAATGAGCTCCTGACAAATGTCATGAAATACGCCTTCGAAGGCCGAGAGCGAGGCCGAATCCAGGTCGCCGCCATGCTCGCCGACAAGAAGGTCATATTTGTAGTGGCGGACGACGGCATCGGCCTGCCCGAGGGGGTCCGCTTCGATCACTCGGGCGGCTTTGGCCTACTGCTCATCGATGGCCTGTCGCGACAACTCGATGGAGTCATCCGCGCCGAGAGTCGCTCGGGTACGCGGATCGTCCTCGAATTCCCTCTGTAGGAAACGAGTCGGGCACGACAATCAAAGGTCGTAGCGTGCATTCAGAATTGTCCATCTTCTACATATCTGCCTCTCGTGGCTTGATCTTATCGCTATATTTCAGATTATCTTTGCCTATTTTGACCTGGGGGACGGCGCAGGAGTTTCCGGAATGAAAGATGGCCAGCCCAGCGGCTTTAGGATAAGGATTACCGTGGTCTGTATGAAACCGTATCTTATCCTGCGTAGGCCTGCCGGGATTATCATTGGGATGCCATGTGCGGGGAATCCGTACACTCGGTTTGAAAGGAGACACCTGAAACGGGCCGCCAATTGCGGCGCCGCGCCGGTGAAGGACTAATGGATGTAATGCACGATTTCATTCGCTGGGGTCCGGACCTCGAATTGGGCATTCCCGAACTCGACGCCCAGCATCGCAAACTCGTCGATCTCTCCAACCGACTCTACTCGGAGCATTGGAAAGAAGCGCAGGGTGAAGGAGAGAAGGCGGCCATCGCCGAGCTTTTCTCGTACGCGGCCACGCACTTCGCCGACGAGGAAAAGTACTTCTCGGCCTACAATTTCCCCAGCCTCGAAAAGCACAAATCCGCCCACGCATGGTTCATCGCGCGCGCGATCGAGTTCGAGGAAAGGCTCGCACTGGGTTCGCCCGCGCAGGCGGCGGAGCTTTTGGTGTTCCTCGAATCATGGATCAAGCGCCACATCCAGCGCGACGACCGCGAGCTCGTACGCATCGCCCGCCGAATCGGACAGGTACCCCTCAGGTGAGCCGGATGGGGGGTCTCTATTCTCAAAACTCCTCAAACTGGTCATCCGCCGGATCTTTGCGGAGAGCGATAGCCGTCCGGGCCGCGGCTTTAGGCTCGCGTTGCGGCGACGAAAGAGCGCGTCCGTTCGCGGTCGTATCGGGATGCTCGACGATGGGGGTCGCCGGTGCGACTGAGTCCGTTAGCTTAAAGAAAGTCATGGCCTGTTGTAGCGCGACTGCCTGTCCAAGGAGCGCTTCGGAAGAAGTCGCCAAGGATTCAGAAGTTGCGGCGTTCCGCTGAGTCGCCGAGGGACTACCCGCGTCCGCGACCCCTCATTCCCTCGAGCTCGCGCCAGAGCGCCTCTCGCTCGTCGACGGGGATGAGGTGCCACTTCATGTCGCGTATCGCGCCCTCGAGGCCGCCGAGCTTGCTCCTGCAGACGTCGTATCCCGAGTCCCGCAGCCGTATGGCGGCCCCTACCGAGCCCGCCGCCCGGAGCGCCTCCCCGTCCGGTACGCCGGAGGCCTCCAGCTCGGCGGCGACGACCGCGCCTATGTTGCGCATGTCGCGGAGGGCGGTCACGATCGGCCCCTCCATGCGGGGAGCCGCGACATCATGGTCTTGGCGGCGGAGAGCGCCGCTCCTTCGTCGAGGCCCTGCGTCCTCACGATGAAGGCGGCCATGCCGGCGGCCCTCTCCTCGTAGGACTGCAGCGAGCCGTCGGGGCGCGCGCAATGCACGCAATAGTCCTTCGATTCGTCGCCGAGGGGGAAGTCCTCGGCTTTTCCCATGGGCATGCCGCAGGATACGCAGAGCTTCATGCTAGCCTCCCTTCGAGATCAGGTACATGAAATGATCGAGCAGTTCTCTGCCGTGGCGCTCGACGACCGAGGCGCCTGGCGCGAAAAGCTCCCGGTTCATCAGATAATGATGGATCAGGCCGATCCAGGTATTGAACAGGAGATGGAGGGGCATGACTCGAAGGGCGCCGCTTTCCGTCTCGGCCTCTATCACCGATGAAAGATGGAAGCAGATCGCGGACTGTATCGAGATCAGGCTGTCCCTCGCTCCCGCCGGAAGGAGGCTCGATTCTACGACCAGACGGGCGTAGAAATCCTCGCTCTCGGCGATGGCGTCCAGATGAGCCTGGAGCACTTCGCGCGTCCCGGCCCCCGACGAGACGAGCTCGTGGAGTCGCCTCGCGAGAACTTCGCCGAAATCCTCTATCACGGCCGCTATAAGGGCGGCCTGCGTGCCGAAATGGGCGAATACGCTGCCATGCGAGAGTTCCGCTTCCTTCGCGACGTCGGCAGTGGCGGAGGCGAGGATGCCATCGCGGGAAAATACGCGAATCGCCGCTTCGATGATGCGCCGCCTCGTCTGCAGCTTCTGATTGTCGCGATTTCTTACTGTCATTATTGATTGGCTACTCATTGAGTGTGTACTCAATATATGCCTGTTCCATAATCCAGTCAAGAGAGGCAATTTCAAAATGTTGAAGCATTTTGAAATTGCTACCGTAAAATTCTGCATTTGCGCACGGTTTCGAAGAAACCGGAGCAAATGCGAAGCCACTTTCAAAACTAACCGAGTTTTGAAAGTGGCTCAAGGCGCTTTTTTGCGATTGGAACGTCTGCGGGCCGGTGAACCGCGCTATTGTCCCTTATTTCTGCCGATGATAATTTACAAAAGGGATGGGCTCTTTTAAAATGCGGACGCACTATGAGAGAGCTACCTTGAAACTCGGGGGGCTGGATTGATAGAAGCTTCGGCCTTGAAGGACTACTCTCTCTTCGGCGGCCTCCTGCCTGAGGAGATAGAGGCCATTCGACCCTTGCTGGGCTCGGCTTCCTACGAGGCCGGAACGGCTATACTCCGCGAGGGCGAGACGAACGACAGGATCCACTTCATCCTCGAAGGCAGCGTCGAGGTCGAGAAGGGCGGTGTCTTCCTCGTCCGGCTCTGCGAGGGCGATACCTTCGGCGAGATGGAATTCCTCGACGTCATGCCGGCCGCGGCCACCGTTCGCGCCATCTCGCCATCGACGGTCGCGACGATCAGCAATCGCGCCCTCTACGAGCTCTCCAAGGCGAGCATGCGCGCCTTCGCCATGGTCGTCATGAACCTCGCGCGGGACCTGTCTCGGCGGCTCAGGCGAATGGACGAGATCGTGGCGAGGGGGCGACCTTAGCCTGTCCTTGCAGATATAATCCCCTGCATGGCGAGCAAGAAGACGAGCCGTCCGGCGCCGCGCTACGACAGGCGCCAAGCCAATCGGATATCCCTGAGGGTCGTCCTGGCCGCGGCGATAGCCTTCGCCGCCTACATGGCGGTCGAGCTGTCGATCGATCCCGTCTCCGCGAACGAAAGCGGGGTGAGGGTGATCGGCCTCTTCGGCTTCAGCCTGGCCTACTCGGACATCCGCGACGTCGAGTTCGTGCCCGAGCCCGCGCCGGTCGGTTCCCGGATTTTCGGCGAGGACGCCTTCGGCCTGTTTCGCGAGGGCAACTACAACGTGGACGGAATAGGCGCTGCGAGGATCTTCCTGAAGAAGCCCTCCGTCTCCTACGTGCACATCAAGACCGACGACAGGGACTATGTCCTGAGCCTCGGCTCCAAGATAAAGGACCAGCTCTTGAGCGACAGGATCAGGCAGGGGATGAAGTAGGGTAGGCGAGCGCCGATAAGGATCGCATGCCTAGGAGGATCCCATGGGCAAGGTCAGCTATTCTACGCGCGACGTAGCCGCCTTTCACGAGCTCGCGCGGCGGATGCGCTTCGAGCTCGAGTCCGATATCCTGCCGTTCTGGCTTCCCTACGTCGACCGGGAGGGCGGGGGCTTCTACGGCCTCGTGCGCAACGACGGCGGCTTCGACGCGGCCGCTCCCAAGGGCCTCGTCATGCACTCGCGCTTCCTCTGGGCCTACTCGGCGGCCTACGAGCGCTACGCCAAGCCGGAATACCTCGCGGCGGCGCGCGCGGCCTACGACTTCCTTCGCGGGCCGCAGCGGGACGCCGAGGCGGGCGGCTTCTGGTGGGCGGTGAAGCGGGGCCGGGACGGGGGCTTCGAGCCCGAGGTCGGGGCCAAGCTCGTCTACGGCCAGGCCTTCGCCGTCTACGCCCTCTCCGAGCACTTCCTCGCGACCGGCGAGGCGGCGGCCCTCGACCTTGCCCTGGAGACCTACGGCCTCCTCGAGGCCGTGGCGCGCGACGGGGAGGAGGGCGGCTATTTCGAGGCCTGCGACCGATCCTGGAAGGGACCCGTCCGCTTCGCGCTCAGCGAGGTCGACACCCCTGCGACAAGTCCATGAACACCAACCTCCACGTCCTCGAGGCCCTGTCCAACCTGTATCGCGCATCGCGCAGAAGCGAGGTCCGCGATTCGCTCGAGGCCCTGCTCGAGGTCTTCGCGCGAAAGGCCTTCGGCGGCAAGGCGAGCTTGAGCCTCTACTTCGACCGCCACTGGCGCTCAGGAACCGACCACGTCTCCTGGGGCCACGACATCGAGGCCGCTTGGCTAATGACCGAGGCCGTCGAGCTCGTCTACGGCGGCCTCCATGGCGGCCGGGCGCCCGGCGCGGTCCTCGAGGCGATACGCGGGGCCCGCGGCAACGTCCTCGGCGTCCTGGCAGCGAACGGCGGCAGCCTGCCGCGCGAGCTGTCCGAGGGCCGCGTCGACGGGCAAAGGGACTGGTGGGTCCAGGCCGAGGGAGTAGTCGGCAACGTGGACGCCTGGCAGGAGACCGGCGATGGCCGATACCTAGGGGCCGCCGTTCGGCTCTGGGACTTCATCGAGAAGCGCCAGATCGACCGTGAAGGCGGAGAATGGTTCTGGGGGGTCTCCGCCGACGGAAAGCCCGACGCGAGCCGACCCAAGGGCGGGATGTGGAAGACTTGCTACCATAACGGCCGCGCATGCCTCGAGGTCATGGCGCGCGCCGAGAGGACGCGGAACGCGAAGGACGGCGAGATGAAGGACGCGGAGTCCAGGAAGATCGGGATGCTGGCGGAGCACAGGAGCCTGACGGAGCGGCGCAACGAGCGAGTCGAGCCCGGCAACGGCATATTCTGGCGCTATCGCTACCCCGTCCTCACCGCCGCCCACGTCCCCCCCGAGTGGCGCTTCGATTTCGACGCCTCGACCAATCCCTATTTCATGGAAAGGCTCGGCGTCAACGCCGTGTTCAACGCGGGAGCCATAGCGCGGGACGGCAAGTACTTCCTCGTGGCCAGAGTCGAGGGATGGGATCGCAAGAGCTTCTTCGCGCTCGCGGAGAGCCCCAACGGAGTGGACAATTTCCGCTTCGTGGGCGAGCCCCTCCTCCTGGGGGAGGTCGAAGACCCCGAGACCAACGTCTACGACATGCGCCTGGTCGAGCACGAGGACGGCTGGATCTACGGCACCTTCTGCGCCGAGCGCAAGGATCCCGCGGCGCCGGCCGGCGACAGCTCGATGGCGACGGCTTCGGCCGGCATCGCGCGCACGAAGGACCTGCGCTCTTGGGAGCGCCTCCCCGACCTCAAGACCGCCTCGGCCCAGCAGCGCAACGTCGCGCTCCATCCCGAGTTCGTGAAGGGGAAGTACCTCCTCTACACGAGGCCTCAGGACGGCTTTATCGAGACCGGGACGGGCGGCGGCATCTGCGTAGGGTACAGCGACACGATGACCGAGGCCGAGGTCCGGGACGAGCGCGTCCTCGACCCGAAGCTCTACCATACGATCAAGGAAGTGAAGAACGGCGCCGGGGCGCCGCCCATAAAGACCGGCGAGGGCTGGCTTCATATAGCCCACGGCGTGCGCAACACCGCCGCCGGCCTGCGCTACGTGATTTACGCCTTCCTCGCCGCCCTGGACGATCCGTCGCGCGTGATCGCGAGCCCCGGCGGCTACCTCATCGCGCCCGAAGGCGAGGAGCGGACGGGCGACGTGTCCAACGTCCTGTTCACGAATGGCGCCGTCGCCGATCCGGACGGACGGCTCCTCATCTACTACGCCTCGAGCGACACCCGCCTTCACGTAGCCGAATCCTCGATCGATAGGATGCTGGACTACGTCCTGAATACTCCCCCGGACGGCTTGCGCTCGCGCTCGAGCGTAGAGGCGCGGCTGGCGCTGATGCGCAAGAACGCTCGCGGGGCTGCGGCGCGAGCGCCTTAGCCGCCCTCATCTCACGACGTCGTACTTCTCGGCGAGGGCGGCCAGGCCGGCCTTGCCGGAGACTCCCAGCTTCTTATAGGCCCTGGCGAGCGTGTTGCGGACCGTAGACTCGGTTATTCCGAATTCGAAGGCCGTTTCCTTGACGCTCTTGCCCCCGATGGTGGCCAGGATATGGAGCTGCTCCGCCTCCGAAAGGCCCTTGGCCCCGAGGGAGAGCAGGGCCTTCCCCTTTTGGAGATCGAGCCTGCTCTGCTCGCCGGCCAGGATCGTGACGATCCCGATCACCGACGCGAGATAGCCGTAGGGAGTGAACCAGGCGTAGGGAAGGACCGCCCTGTTCAAGTAGAGGACGTCGTGGCCCGCGGTCAGGGCGATGATCGGAAAGGACAGCAGCAGGGGCAGGACGCGGCGATTCTTGTTCTTGACGAGGGCGTACAAGAGGATGGCGATGTCCGCCAGAAGCTGCGGGACGATTATGATGTTCATCGCGTATTGGAAGGATGTCAGTATCGCTTCCTTGGACTGCCTCGTCATCACCAGGGCCGCGGCTATCGCCCCGAGGGCGAGGGAGAGGTGGGGGAGTATGCGGCGCTTGGTGAAGAGCGAGGTGAACTCGCAGCAGAAGAAAAGCATGAAGGAGGACATAAGGATGAGACCGCCCTTGGACAGGGCCTCGACCAGGACTTCGTCGTCCGCGTCGTAGTGGATCGTCACGTTGAAGTAGGAGAGGCAGAAGGACGCGCACATCAGGCTGAACAGGACGTACTTGCCCAATATCCGCCGCTCGCGGAAGCATAGGACCGCGAAGTATATGGCCAGGAGGAGGGCGAGGACGAAGGCGCCCTGGATCACGTTGATGCCGACGAAATTGCGGAAGAAGACCGCCGCGTCCACCGATGCCCTCCGATCGATGAATATCCGATCGAGGCCCCAGTTCTCGTAGAGGGGATAGGCCTCGAGCGCGATGGCGTTCTCGTCGGCCCCGTAGCGCAGGAGGTCCGGCGAAAGATAGATGGAGTCGACGGTCCGAAGGCTCGAGTTGTAATGCCCTCCCTGGTAGCGGCCCTTCATGAATATCTCCACGCCGTTCAGGTAGAGGCGGTAGGGATACTCGGCGAGGCCCATGTAGAGGGCGATGTCGACGTTCTTGAGCGAGGGGTCGACGCGAAAGGAGGACTTGAAGGTATACATCTTCGGCGACGCGCGCAGGCTCGAGGGGAGGAATCCCCCCGAATAGCGCAACGCGCCCGGCGTAGTCTCCGATAGGTCGAGATGGGCCCGCTCCGCGCGGGGGGATTCGAGGAGGAGGAAGTCCTTGATCTCGAAGGGGCCGGCCGAGCCGTCGAAGAGATCCGGAGCCGCGAAGGCCCCGGAAGTCGCGTACGCGAACGCCGCCATAAAGGCGAGTATCCGCAGGGCTCGGGAGCTCATGCCCTAATCATAGACGAAGCCCGAAGGGCTGCATACGGCGATCGCGGGCCACGGGCTATATGGCGTGGTCATGCACCCCTTGGACCGCCCGTCCCGAGGGATCGGCCATCGCGGCCCAGGCGGAATCCCAGCGGATGGCCGTCGGGGTCGAGCAGGCTATGGACGGTCCGTCGGGCACGAGCTCCACCGCGCTGGGGTTCTTGAAGTGCTCCTCGAAGATCGTCCTGAACCAATAGGCTTCCTTGGAGACGGGAGTCTTGGAAGGGAAGCGGAAGCGCGCGTTGGCCATCACGGAGTCGGAGATTTCCTTTTCGGCGTAGGCCTTGATGGAGTCGATCCAGGAATAGCCGACGCCGTCGGAGAATTGCTCCTTCTGGCGCCAGAGTATCTCGTCGGGGATCCATCCGTCGAAGGCCTTTCGGAGGATGTACTTTTCCATCCGCCCGGCCCCCCGCGGATCGCCCGGCGAAGCCTTGCGGATCATCTTGAATTTCGGGTCGATGCCCATGGCGACGTCGAGGAATTCGGGATCGAGGAAGGGGACTCGGGCCTCGACGCCCCAGGCGGCCATGGCCTTGTTGGCGCGCAGGCAGTCGTAGAGGTGGAGCATCGATATCTTGCGCACGAGCTCCTCGTGGAACTCGATCGCGTTGGGCGCCTTGTGGAAATAGAGGTAGCCGCCGAATATCTCGTCGGCTCCCTCGCCCGACAGGATCATCTTGATGCCCATGGACTTGATCGTGCGAGACATCAGGTACATGGGCGTGCCGGCGCGGATCGTGGTGACGTCGAAGGTCTCGAGGTGGTAGATGACGTCGGGTATCGCGTCCAGGGCCTCCTGCACCGTAAAGACGATCTCGTGATGCTGACTCCCGATATGGTCGGCCACCTTCTTGGCGAACGCGGTGTCGGGGGCGCCCGGCAGGCCCACCGAGAAGGAGTGCATCCGCGGCCACCAGGCGCGATCCGTCTCGTCGGTCTCGACCCGCTTCTCGGCGTGCTTGGCCGCGATGGCCGCGACGATCGAGGAGTCGACGCCTCCCGAGATGAGGAGGCCGTAGGGGACGTCGGACATGAGCTGGCGCTTAACGGCGTCCTCGAGGGCCTGGCGGAGGGCGTCGAGGTCGGCCTCGCCCCTGGGAACCGAGCCTTCGGCCGCCCAGGCGGGCTTGTACCATTTCTCGAGCCGGCCTTCGCTCGACTGGTAGTAATGTCCGGGGGGGAAGACCTCGACGGTGCGGCAGACGTCGTACAGGGCCTTCATCTCGGAGGAGACGAAGAGGTTGCCTTCGCCGTCCCGGCCCCAGTACAGGGGGTTGATGCCGATATGGTCCCGCGCGATGAAGAAGCTTCCGTCGCGGGGGTCGTAGATCACGAAGGCGAAGATGCCGTTGAGGAGCTTTACGAAGTCGGGGCCGAGCTCGTCGTAGAGGTAGAGCATCGGCTCGCAATCGGACTCGGTCTGGAACTTATGCGGCTTCTTCAGGCTCTCGGCCCGAAGCTTCTTGTGGTTGTATATCTCGCCGTTGACGGCGAGGACGCGACCGGTCTCCCGGTCGACGAGGGGCTGTGCCCCATGGGTCACGTCGACGATGGCGAGTCGCTCGTGGCAGATCACCGCGCGATTGTCGGAATAGACCCCGCTCCAATCCGGTCCCCGGTGGCGCAGGCGCTTTACGTGGGCGATAGCCTGCTTCCTGAGCTCTACAGGGTCTCCCTTGATGTCCAGGACGGTGAAGATTCCGCACATGTTCCGACTCCTGCCGTGGAATCGTGTTAGTATGATCTAATCATTCAGTAATCTCAATACCCCGGGCGCGAACATGGAGCCACGCAAAAGTGGCTTTACAGAGACATTGGTATGGGAGGCCGTTGGGGCCTGCCGCGCGACGGGCTGACCGCAAACCCAGGGCGAGGGTTCCGAAAAAGCAGCTGAGTGAACCGGATACCCCGTTCAACCGAACACGAGCGCGCCCCATGGTTCTCGATGCGGCCGGAGCTACGGCCGTCCAGACCCTCGCGCACCGGATTCTCGAAAGCGCGAACCTCGTTATGCAAAATTGACATTGCCGTACAGGGGAATCCAGGCCTAGACCAATTCGATCTTGAGGTGCTTTCCGAAAGCCCGTTCCGACCTCGGGAAGAGAGCTTCATCGATAGAATGCCCCGACGTGATGGCGTTCGGCACATCGGGGAATTCGACGAGGTAAACCCCGGTTTCTTTGACCAGTCGACAATAATAGACCATAAAATCTGCTAATATATATTGTACAGTCAACACAGCGTGTCGCTGTCTTAGAATGTTCTTGGCTACTTCTTCTCAAGCCACAGTATCGACGTGACTAGCCGCGGATAGAGCCGCGAGCCCAGGTCCTTGCCGCTCGAGGAGTCGACCTGATCGGTGGCCGCATACTCGGCGCTGCCGGTCCGGAGCCAACGCGCATGGACGGCATCCCTCCTCGTGCGCTCGTCGTCCAGGCCCAGGACGCGCTCGGCCACGTATTGGTTGAGGAAGATTTTCGAAAGCCAGGTGTTCCTGCTGGTCGAGGAGAGCTTCCAGCCGCCCGATACGGCGTCGAGGCAGAGTCCGGGAACGAGCACTCTGTCGAGGTGGCGCCTCAGGGCGAGGACGAGGTCGCCGTAGGGGCCGTCGGCCTCGACCGCGTCGCCCGCCCCGCAGAAGCGGGGATAGGCCAGGCCCTCGATGGCCGGGATGATGCAGGAGCGGTTATCGCTCTCGAAGACCGCGGGGATGAAGCCCTCGGGCTCGAGCATCCGGCCGGCGATGGTCCTCGCGGCGGCCCGAGCCGCCCCGAGCGCCGCCTTGGAGTCGGCCGTCTCGAGTCCGTCGATCTTGCGCAGCAGGGATTCGATGCAGACGAAGGCGGACCAGGCCTTGACGGCCAGGTAGAGGTTGTTGCGAGCCTGGCCCAGGCTGATATCCAGGGAATCGTAGGTAGTGATCTCGGAGCCGCCGGAGCAGCGGTCGGAGTCGCGGTCCATGACCCCGTCGCAATTGGCGTCCCGCGCGAGCAGGGAGCCTAGGCAGGCGGCGATGGTGGGTCTCCTGCCCTTGGCCCACGTCAGGTCCTCAGCCTGCGACGCGTAGAGGCATGCCGAGATCGCCCAGTTCGTGGTTTCCTCGTAGCTCATGAAGCTGAAGCAGTCGTTGAGGCCCGGCATCTCGTAGGTCGATCTTCCCTTCGGGGCGAAGCAGTCGTCGACGCCTTGGTCGTGAGCGAAGGCGAGGCCGAGGGAATCCTCGTAGGAGGAGCGCTCGGCGAAGGACTCGAGCTCGTTGCGGAGGGTCCAGGGCGAGAAGCGCGCCTCCCAGAAGGCCTGGTCGACGGTGAGATCGAGGGTATTCATCATCTGGTACTCGCCTTCGTTGACGACGAAGACGGGCTCGCCGGATTCGGCGAGCAGGAGCTCGGTGCTGGCCGCGTAGCTGTGGGCGGCGTGCGCGATGAGGAACTTGCGATCGTCCGAGAGGCCGGACGAGTCCAGGAACCCGTCGACGCGCTCGGCCCGGGAGAGGGACTCGGGCACATCGTCGAGCGCGCTCTCGAGCACATCCTCGAGGTCCTTGAAGAGGCAGCTGTGGTAGGCATGGGCGCAGAGGCCGGAGGTGACGATGCCGCCGCGGAAGACCCCGAGGGCGACGACGTACTCGGCCTTCTCGCCCGGGGCGACGCTGAAGCGCAGGCCGCCCTCGGAGGCGAGCCGCCTGAGCGGCCGCGCCGCGCCGTCGGGGCCGCCGTCGAAGGCCGCATCCACGACCGACCAGTCCATCACTTCGTCGATGCCGGACTTGGGGCGGATCGCGAAGCCGAAGGAAGTGTCTCCGGCCATGCCCAAGAGGCCGCCGGCCGTGGAATCCGAGAGAGGCCTGCGTATGCCTTGCATCCCGAAGAGGCCGGTCATGGGGCCCGAGCCGGACGAGTTGTCGAAGCCGATCCGCAGGAGGAGGGAAGGCCTGAGGGAGGAGCGCGCGGAGGCGGGAGCGACCGTTTGGGGGTCGGGAACCTCGCCGAAGAAGGAGACTACGCGGAACGAAAGCGCCTCCGCCCGCCATTCCTCGCCGGAGAGCGAAACCAGGCGCTCGATCTCCTTCGGTCCGAAGTAGGCGGCGCTGCGCAGGCTGTCCGCTCGGCTCGCATCTACCTCGTCCTCCCTATAGGCGGAGGCGCCCAATCCGAAGTTGACGCCGGCGGAAAAGGGCAGGAGCCGCGGCTCCCCGCGGCCGATCCTGTAGCCTACGAAGAGGCCGCCCCGAGGGGGCCTCACGTCGCCCACTACGAGTCCGGCGCCGCGGCCCAAGCGCCCTAGGACCAGGGACCCGTAGGCCCCCCATATACCGTGGAGGGAGTAAAAGTCGTTTTCGGGCACGCGAACGGCCATGGCATCATCCTCTCCGCGCCTTCCCCTCGGGCGGGAAACGCTCATCCCCCAGAATAACGTTTCAAGCCCATCCTGCTCATAGGGAAGGAGGCCGTTTATTGCATCAGTCTTTTTACCTATGCGCGGGTCGCGGATCGCGTCTCACTGGGTTCGCGAGCCCCACTCGACCGCGAACTTGCGGAGGTCGGACGCGCTCGGGAGGCCCAGCTTGTCCTTTATGTGGTCCCGATAGGCGTTGACGGTCTTTACCGAGAGGCGGAGCTTCTCGGCGATCTCGGCGGCGCCGCAACCCCGCCCGATCAGCGTGAAGACCTCGAGCTCGCGGTCGGAGAGCCGTTCGACCGGGTCGGCCTCGGACTTGCCCCAGGCGATGCCCTCGAGCATGCGCTCGCGGAGCTCCGCGCTCACGGCGATGCGGCCCTCCATCACGTCGCGCACGGCTCCGACGAGGATGTCGGGGCTCTCGTGCTTCATCACGTAGCCGCGGGCCCCGGCCTTGAGCGCCCTCTCGCCGTAGAGGTTCTCCTCGTGCATGGACACGACGAGCACGGCCGTCTCGGGGTACTCGGACTTTATGGTGCGAACCAGGTCGAGGCCGCTCTGACCCTGCAGCGAGATGTCGACGATGGCTATCCTCGGCTTGGTCGCCGCGAGGAGGTCGAGGGCCTCGTGCACGTCTCCCGCCTCGCCCGCGCACTCGAGGCGCAGCTCCTGCCCGATGAGCATGGTGACGCCGTGGCGATAGAGCGGGTGGTCGTCCACGACGATGAAATTCGGCCGTATCGGCATCCCTACCTCGCTACCCTGCAGGTTACGGTGGTTCCGCGATCCTTCGACCGTATGCGGAGCTCGCCGCCTATCATGCTCGCCCGGTACTTGAGTATATGCAGGCCCATGCCGCTCTCCTCCCGCTCGCCCGCGGGCATCCCGATGCCGTCGTCGCCCACCTCGACCGTGACCGTCTCGCGATCCATGTAGAGGCCGACGCGTATTTCCCGCGCGCGCGAGTGCCTGAGCGAGTTGCTCAGGGCCTCCTGAACGATCCTATAGAGCTGGAGGGCCTTTTCCGAGTCCCGTACCGCGAAGCCCCCGGTGACCTCCAGAGCGACCGTCGCCGGATTCCGTTCCCTCGCGGAGAGCACGAGGCGCTCCACGGCCGAGACGATCCCATTGGCCTCGAGCTCGGCGGGATAGAGGCCTCTGGCGATGCCTTTCGCGCGGGCGGCCGTCTCGCCGGCGGCTCGCGCGAGGGCCTCGGCCTCGCCGGCGGCCTCGTCCATGCCCGCGCGGCGGAGCTTGCCCTCGAGGACGGCGGCCATGATCCCGAGGCCGGCGACGTCCTGGCAGATGTTGTCGTGGATATCCTGGCCTATCTTGCCCACGATGCGATTCGAGATCTCGAGCAGCTCGCGCTCGAGGCCCTTGCGGCGCGACATCTCCTCGACGAGCCTCTCGTTGGCGGTCGAGAGCTCGAGCGTGCGGGCGCGGACCATCCGCTCGAGGCTCCGCTCGCGGTCGCGCTCGGCGGCCATCAGCATCGCGCCTTTCATCGCGCTCGAGACCTGGTCGCGCAACGCCTCGTACATCCTCCTGTCCGTCGAGTCCGCGGTGCAGATGAGGTAGCCCAGCCGGTCGTCGCCGAAGCGCAGGGGCACGCAGACATAGGCGTTCCAGTCGCGGGGGAGGCCGCCCGGCACCAGCTCGGAAGTCCTGAAGCGCAGGCCGAAGGGGGCGAGGATGCGCGCGCCCCTCGCGTCGGCGGCGAGGAAGAGCTTGGACCACTCGGGCGACGGCCCCTTGGACTCGAAGAGGCTGAGCCAGCAGCCCGAGATGCCGAGCTCCTTCGTGCCTCGGGCGATCTCTTTCAGGATGTCGTCCATCCGGAAGGAGGCGACGAGGGAAGCCTCGATCTCGCCGAGCACCGAGATGCGGCGCTCGGCCGCGATCCGCTGCGAGGCGAGGAATCGGCTCTCCCCCTCCGCTATGACGAGGAGGGCTCCCGCTCGGATCGCCGGATCGAAGGTGAAGCGCCGCAGCCTCGCGGGATTCCTCCCCGCGAGGATCTCGCGGTTGACGTGCTTGGACAGGGCCTCGCCCATTAGCGCGTCTATCGGCATCGGGCTCTCCGCGCCGGCGATCGGGCTCCCGGCGAAGGCGGCCTCTTCCTGCTCGGGAGCGTAGGAGCAGCCGCAGGACTCCCGGATGACGAAGGAGACGGGGGGATGCGCGGCCGGCGTCTCGGCGACGAGGCCGAGCGACTGCGCGATGCGATCGACCGCCATGCGCCCGAGCTCCGAGGCCGGTTGGCGAACCGTCGTCAGCGGGGGCACGTAGAAGCGGCTGTCTTCCGTATCGTCGAATCCGGTCACCGACACTTCGCGCGGAACTTCGATGCCGCGCTCGGCGAGGGCCCGTATCGCCCCCACGGCCATCAGGTCGTTGGCGGCCACGATGGCGTCGATGCGGCTGCCCGAGCCGAGGAAGCGGGTCACCTTCTCCCTGGCGTCCTCCTCGGTGAAGTCTCCGTCGAGAATCCGAACGGGCATCCCCGGCCTCATGGCCCGCGCGATTCGGAGGAATTCGGCCTCGCGCGCCTCGGCCTCGAGGTGACCCCTGGGGCCGGCGAGGAAGAGGAAGTCGCGGCGGTCGTGGGCGCGGATGAGGTGCTCGGCTATCGAGCTCATTCCGCCCGACGCGTCGACCGTAACGCTCGGGACGCCGGGATACTCGATGCCGATGGAGACGATCCGCATGCGCGCGAAGCGGTCGAGGAAATCGAGCTGCTCCCTGTTGGAGAGGTAGGTGCCGATGACGTTGGACATCACGACGAGGCCCGAGACCTGACTGTGCTTGGCCAGGTCGTAGGCGATATTGTCGAGGGCCTCGTAGCCGATGGGGCTTCCCAGTCGCTGGCCGCCGAAGAACACGAGGGCCGCCCCGATCCTCTCGGCCTCCCGGACCGCGCCCCGCCATACGGCGTTCTGGTAAGCCTCGTCGAAGCGGGCAGCGAGGAAGCCGATGACCGGTGCCCTTCTGACCTTTCTTTCCATTTCTCCCTGCGTCGGTAGATCAGGACCAGGATAGCGATCGCGCGATCGCGCGTCCATGCTCGCCCGGCTCCGACGGCCAAGGCTTCCTGCCCGGCATCGGATCCGGTCGGCTCCGGCTATTCCTTCAGCGCGCCAAGGGCGACGCCTGAAATTATGTATCTGGACAGGAGGAAATAGAAGACGAACAAGGGTAATACGGTGAGGGCTAATCCCAAATACACGGCGCCGTATTCGGTCCTGTAAATATCTCCCCTGAGCAGGCTCACCATGATCGGCATGGTGTATTTCTTGTTGTCCGTAAGGAGGATCAAGGGCACGAAAAGATTGTTCCAACTGAAAACGAAGGAGAAGATGGCCTGCGTCGCCAAGGCCGGTTCCATTATCGGCAGGACGATCCGGTTGAACGTGTGGAATTCCCCGGCGCCGTCGATTCTGGCGGAATCGACGATATCCAAGGACAGCGCGCCCAACAGGTATTGCCGCATGAAGAATACTACCGCCGGAGAGGCGATGGCGGGCAATATCAAGGGCCAAAAGGTATTCGTCAAATGGATCCTATACATGAATTGATAGAAACCGATAATCGATACCTGCGCCGGCAGCATGAGCACCGCCATTATAAAGGTGAAGAATGGCTGGCGTAATTTCCAGCTGTACGCAACCAAGCCATAGGCGGTCAGGGAAGAGAAATACACCGTGCAAAGGGTCACGCCGCAGGAAATTATCAAGGAATTGATGAATCCGGTCAAAGGGTTGAAGCTTTTGCCGAGCAGGATTCTTAAATTGTCCATCAAATGCGACGAGGGCACGACGGTTACGGCATGCTGCTGTATCTCGAAGGTGCCGCGGGTCGCGTTCATGAACATGACCCAGAACGGGAATATGCTCAGTAAGGCCAAGAAAATGCATACTGCGTAAATGACGATCTTGGTGGCGCTATTGCGCAGAACGGTATTGCCTCTCATATCGACGCGCCTTCTTCGGCCAATCTAGCCCGCAATTTCGCATTCTTGATCAGGGCTTTCCGTTGCTTGTTTAATCGTATGGCGTCCTTGTCGCGAAGTATATAGAAAACGATGCTCGAGAGAATCGCGATAATGATGAACAGGATCATGCTGGCCGCGGCCGCGCGATTATATAGATAGCTGCCGCTGAAGGCTTGATTGTAAATGAACACGGCGGCGGTTTGGGTAGCTTGATCGGGACCTCCGAGCAGGTAGAGCTTGGGGATGTCGAACATCTGCATCCCGCCTATCAGGCTCGTGACCAGCGTAAAAAGCAGGATGGTCCTCACGCTCGGCAGCGTGATGCGGAAGAAGGTTTGGACGGACGAGGCGCCGTCGATCTCGGCGCTTTCGAAAAGCGAGGGATTGATGCCTAGGATGCCCGCTATCAATACGATCATCGTGTTCCCGTACCACATCCAGAATTGGATGAAGGCCACGACGGAGCGCGCATTCCATTTCATGAGAGTGAAATTTTCCGGGCCAGAGGTTAAGCCCAAGGACTGTAAAATATCGTTCACCGGCCCCATCGGGTATCCGAAGAGCACGTTGAACAAAATGGCTATCGATGCCGCCGTGATGATATTCGGCATATAGATCAGGATTTTATACGCGCCTTGACCCTTTATATTAAGGCGCCTATTCGTGAACCAAGCCGCGAGCAAAAAACCCAACACTATCTGCGGTATGAAGTTCATGATCCATATCAACGCCGTCGTGTACAGCGATTTCTGGAAAGACGGGTTTTCGATGATAGTCTTGAAATTATCGAAAGGATTCGCCAGGAAATGGAAAGCGACCTTGCCAATGCCGCGAAGGTCGGTAAAACCGATAATGACCGTATAAATCAGGGGCCATGCGGCGAAGACCGCAAAGGCCGCCACGAAAGGCAATGAAAAAATATAACCGTATTTCGAGTAGCTTACGCTCTTTCGCTGCATGGGCAGTAACCTCCAGTCCGACGTAGAGCGTTTTCGTCATGCGTATTTATGTATTTCCCCATCGGAAGGCGTAAAAAAACGGCGTGGGCGGATAGCATCCGCCCACGCCCGTATTCAGGTCAATTAGAATCGAGGTCTAGCTGATCCTTAACCTGCTGCTTGAAGTCGGTGATGGCCTGCTCGCGGGACTTGTTGCCGGCGGTATACTCGCGTACTTGACCGCGCCAGATGTTGTTGATGGTTTCATCGTACTGGTTCTTGTTCGCGCCAGTCGCGAACTTGCCGGCGGGAACGAATACGTCGAACATGTTCTGTCCGCCCAGGAACGGCAGGGTGCCGTTGGCGACCTTCATGACGGCGCCGGAAGCGACGGTGTCCTTGGTGCCGCCGGGCCCGTTGAGGGTACCGTTCGCCCAGAAGGTCTGGAGACCGTTCTCGGAGCTGTCCAGGGTGATCCACTTGATGATGTCGCCGATGACGCTCTTATACTTGGTGTTTTTGTTTCCGATGACCCACGTGCCGCCCCAGAAGAATCCGACGGGCGGTTCGCACACGGCCCAGTCGCCATAGGTGCCTTCGCCGGGCTTCTTGCCGCCGGAGTTGCCGGCCATGACGTAGTTGATGAGCCATGCGGGTCCGAAGTAGCCGAGTATCTTCTTCGGGCCGGCGTCTTTCATGTCGGCGAACCAAGCGTCGGTCCAGTCCTGGGTGTCGTTGTCGTAGCCGTTGTCCTTGAGCTTCTTGGATAGGTCCAGGAAGGCTTCGCGGTCTTTGTCCATGAAGAGCTTGCCGTTGACGACCCAGCCCTGTTTGGAGCCGCCTTCGACGGCGTGCCACATGTCTCCGTCGCCGGATACGATGCCGTAGCCCTTGGCCTTCAGCGCGGCAGCGGCCTCGAAGAACTTGTTCCAGCCCGGTCCGACCTTCGTCTTGATCACCTTGGGGTCATCGGTGCCCCAGACATCCTTCGCGATGGAGCGGCGATAAATGAACGCCCCCCCGGTGGCCTGATAGCCGAGACCGACGAGCTGCTTCGATACCGGGTTGGTGCCGATATCCACCGTGTACTGGGCGATGTCGGCTTTCTTGAGCAGGCCGGCCACGTCAATGCCGAGATCCTTGTAGGGAGCGGCGAATTGCGCGGCGTCGCCCTGGGTGTACTTGAGTACGAACGCGGACTCCGCGCAGTAGAGGTCGGGGGCGTTTTTGCCGCCGCCCATCAAAGCCTGGTCGAGGGCGGGCTGGTAAGCGCCGTCCGTAGTGGCTATGATGGTGGTCTTGATGTCATAATCCGCGGCGAATTGCGGATTCAGCGCTTTGTACTTTTCGAGCATCTTGGGAACTTCGTCGGTGAAGCTCCATAGATTGATCACTTTCTTCTGCGCGGACAGCGGCATCATGGCGACGCAGAACAACGCCAGAAGAATGAGGCCAAGACTCCAATTTCGCTTCATGCAGAATCCTCCTTAACTTAAGACAGATTGCTTAAAACGGAGTGTATAGCGTAACCATGAAAAACCTCGCTCGAAATCGGACAAAACACGCATTCAGCACTAGGTGATTTTACCTAGAATGGATTCGAACCGGATTCGCTGCGGAGCATCCGGCGCGATCCACGTCGGCGCTTCGGGCAGGAGGCCGAATAAGAGACCGTCGCGACGTTGCCCAAGGGCGGAAGATTAGGATACAATCTGCCGCAATGACGCGGCCGAGCGAAGATGGCGAGCTGAAGCGATCGAAAAACGATACCATACTCCGTTACCGAAGCCCGGCCCGTACGTGGAACGAGGCATTGCCCCTCGGCAACGGAAGAATCGGAGCCATGGTCTTCGGCCGCCCCTCATCGGAGCGGATCGCGCTCAACGAGGGCAGCCTCTGGTCGGGAGGCCCTCGGGACTGGGACAATCCCGCCGCCCGCGCCCTTTTGCCGGAAGCGCGCGCCGCCGTGCTCGAGGGGCGGTACAAAGACGCCGATAGGCTCAGCCTGGGGATGCAAGGTCCTTTCACCCAGGCTTTCATGCCGCTCGGCGACCTGTCGATCGAGCTCGCAGGGGCGAAAGGGGCGGGTTCTTACAGGCGCGAGCTCGACCTCGATACCGCGACAGCCTCGGTCTACTACGAGAGCGGGGGGATCGCCTATTCGCGCCGCGCCTTCGCCAGCTATCCCGATCGCGTACTCGTCATCAGGCTGACGTCGAGCCGAAAGGGAGGGCTTTCCTTCCGCCTCGGCCTTGCCGGCAGGCTGCGCGCCGACTCGAGCCTCGCGGGGGCGGTCCCGCCGGGAGGCGCTCCCGATCTCGTCCTGCGTGGCGTCGCCCCCTCGAACGCCGAGCCGGATTATCGAGGCGATCTGCCCGAGCCTCTCCGCTACGACGAAGGCGACGGCAGGGGGATGGCCTTCGAGGCGCGGCTTCGACTCCTAGCCGAAGGCGGAAGGATCGCGACCGATGCGGGCGAGAGCGGCGGCGGAGCCGGCCTCGGCCTCGAACGAGGCGATGCGGCGACGATCATCATCTCGGCCGCGACCGGCTTCGAGGGCTTCCGGCGTCGGCCGCGCGGCGATCCCTCCCCCCTGAACGAGGATCTCCTCGCCCGTGCGGCCTCGCTCGGCCATGAAGCCCTGCTCGAGCGCCACCTCGAGGACTACAGGGCCTTGTTCCGTCGAGTCTCCCTGCGCCTGAGTCGGCCCCTCCCGCCCTCGGGCGACGCCGTCGCCGCGGAGACGGGCTCGCGGGATGCCGACGAGCGCGTGCGGAGCTTCGCCCTCGACGAGGACCCCGGTCTCGCCGCCCTGCTGTTCAACTATGGCCGATATCTCCTGATCGCCTCGTCCCGTCCCGGAGGGCAGCCCGCCAATCTCCAGGGCATCTGGAACGAATCGACGCGGCCGCCCTGGTCGAGCAATTTCACCCTCAACATAAACCTCGAGATGAACTATTGGCCCGCGGAGTGCTGCAATCTCGCCGAATGCCACGTACCGCTCCTCGAGTTCGTCCGCGACCTGGCCTCAAACGGCGAGCGCACCGCGGCCACGAACTACGGGGCCCGAGGCTGGGTAGCGCACCATAATTCGGACCTCTGGCGGCAATCGGCTCCGGTCGGGGATTTCGGAGGGGTAGACCCGATCTGGTCATTCTGGCCGATGGGCGGAATCTGGCTCTGCGCCCATCTCTGGGATCATTACGAGTACGGCGGCGACTCGGGCTACCTCCGCGATTTCGCCTATCCCCTCATGAAAGGCGCCGCCGAATTCTGCCTCGATTGGCTGGTCGAGGACGGGAAGGGGGGGCTTACGACCGCGCCTTCCACCTCGCCCGAGCTGCGCTTCGTCGAGCCCGCGTCGGACGGCTCGGCCGCCCTCGGACCGGGAGCGACCATGGACAGGGCCCTGATCCACGACCTGCTCGCGGATTGCGAGCGGGCCGCCCGCGCGCTCGGCCTCGACGTGGAGTTCGCGGATCGGCTCGCCGAGACCCGGGCCAGGCTCAGGCCCTATGCATCGGGCTCGAGGGGCCAGCTGCTCGAGTGGTCCGAGGACTTCGTCGAGTCCGAAGTCCGGCATCGGCACCTTTCCCATCTGTATGGCCTCTATCCCGGCCGCTCGATCGATCCCGCCGCCATGCCCGAAATCGCCGCCGCGGCGCGGCGAAGCCTCGAGCTGCGGGGGGACGCCTCGACCGGCTGGTCCCTCGGGTGGAAAATCGCCCTCTGGTCGGCCCTCGGGGAGGGCGATCGGGCTTACGGCGTCGTCCGCCTCCTCCTGAGACCGGCCGACCTGACGAAGGCCGAAGGCGAGGGCGGCGGGCTTTACCCCAACCTGTTCGACGCCCACCCGCCCTTCCAGATCGACGGCAACTTCGCCTTCGCCTCGGGTTTGGCGGGAATGCTCCTCCAGTGCCGGGGCGGCGAGCTCCGCCTGCTGCCGAGCCTGCCCTCGGCTTGGCCCGAGGGCGAGGCGAGGGGCTTGAGGGGGCGGGGCGGTTTCGAGATCGGCATTAAATGGGAGAAGGGCGAGCTCGCCGTGGCGACAGTCCTTTCGAGACTCGGCGGCACCTGCAGGCTTCGGGCATCGCGTCCCCTGGCCCTCGAGCGCGACGGGGCGCCCGGGCCGGCTGCGGTCCTGTCGTTCGAGACGGAGCGCGACGGTCTCTATCGCGTCCTTCCGGCCTGACCGAGGACTCGGGACATGCTGTCGAGGCGCCTTCAAGGTATGCTGGGCTACGCGAGGCCTCTCGGCCTCGCGCTGTCCAGGCCGAGCTTCCTCCGCTGCGCCCTGCGCGTGGCCGCCGAGGCCCTCCGCTCGTTCTTCCTCCCGCAATTCGAGAACGCCCTGCTGCGGCTCCGCCCGGTGGTCAACGTCGACCATCCCCTGGACGCGGCCATTCCCTTCGATCCGAGCCGCGTCAAGAAGTACCTGGAGTTCGTCCAGCTCTGGATCGCTACGTTCTACAGGCTTTGGCGCTTCTACGGCCGGGCGGCGGGGCGAGACATCGTCGACTTCCTCGAGGCCATCAGGAGGCTGTACGCTGAGACGGGGAGCGTCTACAGGACCGTGCATACCACTACGACGAGGCCCGCGAAGAACTACAACCTGCGCTTCGCCGTCATACACGCCGTCGATCCCCACCTCGACTGCGTCCCGAGCCTTCACGTGATCCTCGTGGTCGCGAACTGGCTCCTCGCCTCGGAGATCGTCCGTCGTCGAGGGGTTGACCGGGCCCGAGGCTTCGGCGCAGGGCAGGCGGATTTGTGGGTCCGAAGCCTCCGCGACGAGGCCGTCGCGATCACGGAGAGCGTCTTATACGTCAAGCAGCACAGCGTCAACTGCGTCGGCGCCTCGCTCTATTACCTGAAGCGGCGTTTTCCCGCCTTCGGCGACGAGGAGGCCGATGCCTTCGTCCGCGACCTCTTCGTCGCGGGATCCGCGGGTCTCGAAGCGGCCGGCGAAATTCGCCGTGTCATCCTCGACGTCTGCTCGGCCATGGACCGGGTCTACGCCCTGAGGCCGGGGCGGGGTTGGCGCGAGCCGATACTGGAATTCATTCGAGGCTTCGCCCGCCGGGGCACCGAGCCGTCGCGAATCGCGGTCCGCGCTCAAAGTCGCATCTGATAGCGCAAGGCGATCGAAGGAAAGCCGAATCCGCCCGAAGACAGCTCGAAGTAGGGCATGTCCACCATATTATAGTCCGCGAGCAACACCAGATCGTCCTTCGGCCCGAGCCTGAAATCGGGGCCCAGGCCCAAGCGCGTGTGGTTTCCGTAGGCGTAGCCTTGACGATCGCCTTCGAAGAGGAGATCGAAGAGGAGACCATATTCCAGCGAGAGCGCGACCGGGCTGCGTCGGAAGAGCGTATGCTCGTACTCGAGCCCGTACACGAGGGCCTGAAGGGGCATCGAGCCGGCCCCCTGCGGGAACGCGTCGTATCCGAGCGCCAAGGAAAGCACGGCGCTCATGGAGGGCTCGTCGAGGATGAGGTAGCCGTAGCGCAAGCCCGCGACGAGCCCGCTCGAGGATCGAGGGTTCAGGTCCGCGCTCGAGACGATATAGCCATAACCGGCTTCGACGCCCAGGACCTTCCCGATAGACTGGCCGAAGAGGCCAAGGAGGCTCGACGCGAAAAGGAGCGAGGCGAAAGCGAGAACGCGTACATATTCCATTTAGTGAATGTAAGCACCCATCGGTCGCGAGGCAAACAAGTCTCGGCCAGCGCAAACTCCTGGCGAAGGCGGTGCCTCGGCTATCTCGAGTTGAAATCGAAGACGACGAGGTCGCGGGGGCCATACCAGTCGGGATCGGTAATCGGGCCGGATTCGTGCGGATAGCGCGCGTTCCAGTCCCGAATGTCCTTCGCCATGACATCGTAGAGCTGGCCAAGGGTGAGCTTGCCGTCGTCGCCGGGGCTGTACCGATCGCGGACTGTCCTGGCGAGGGCTTCGCTGAAGCTTCCGGTCTTCGAATACCACCGTTCCAGCGTCGGGCCACGCGTGCCCGTGATCGCGAAAATACGCGCGCTACGATCCCTCGCGAGGTCATCGGCCAGTACGCCGGCGTAACAGGAGTCCAGGAGGAGGACGATAGTGCCTTTCGTCCTGGCATCGAGCGCCTGGATCAGCCCGTCAAAGGAGAGGGTATCGCTCAGGACGAGACCATCGGGGGAGCCATGTGAAGCTATATATACGAGGGTCAGCGCGTCGACGGAGTCGAATCGGGCGATCGCGCGAATTAGATCCTCGTTCGTAATGATCCCACCCCCTAAGCTGGAAAGTCTGCAGCGCTCGATTCGAGCGGTCCTCACGGCGGCGTTGAAATCCCGGACGCCCATCGCGAGATGCGTGAACGATTCGTCGGATAGGGGTGGCAGGTAATCGTTCAGGATCGACACGATATTGAGGGATGGCTGTTTCGCCGAAGAAGCGCAGCGATCAGGGAATGAACTGCAGCCCAGCCAGGCAAGCGTCGCGGCAAAACCGAGCATAAGGCGTAGAAGCGACCTGAGGATATCGTCCTCCTCGAGTCATGGCGAAATGCCGGTATAGGAGACTATTGCTCCAAGCCTCTAGTTAGATCCAAAAGCTCCAACATGTCAAGTATCATGGCAAAAGTAAACCATAAAGCAAAAAAGGGCCCATGCTCCACTGCAAAGGTGGAGCATGGGCCTTTACCTCAATAGTCGCTAAAATTCAGATATTCGATTCCGTGATACTCGAGACCTTCACGATACCGTCGACGACATTCCCCTTGACGACGATCGAAAGGCCCTTATCCCGCTTGCTCATGCTGAGTACTTGGGACGCGAGCTTATTGCCCTGGGCGTCGAAAGGGAAGAATCTGTAGGTGTTATCCTCTTGCAGGATGCTGATGCCGAATCCTCCCCCGCTGTTGGCCATTTCCGCCGTCTTGGTCAGGTCCTGCGGCATCGTCGTCACGTCGACGTCCCCGCTCTTCATCGCCAAACCTGAAGTCCTGTCGACCAGAAAACCGCTCCACGTTGATACCATTGCCGCGCCGGATACTCCGGTGGTATCGCCGTAGGAGCTACTGGATTTGGTTGCTGGGCCCCAGCCCCCCATCCCGAATGTAAAGGATACAACTCCGAAAAGCAGGGCCGCGGCCGCTGCCAGGATAATCGAGCGACGATACGCCATAAGCACCTCCACGAGCGCTACTATAGAGAAAAGTTAATATTAATGACTGATCAAGTCAATTATTTGGAGAGTTAAGTTCGCATGGATTTAAATGGCGCTTCAGGTATGATAGGGTAACAGCCCGACGGAAAACCCAGGGGAACGGAGACCTCATATTTGAGCTCAGCAGAAAGCGGAACGACTGCCGGGACAGCGGCGCTCCGGGCGGCCGGCACGACGGTGTTTCCGATATTGATCGCGATCAGCGTTTCTCACCTGATCAACGATTCCATGCAATCCATCATCCCCGCGATCTATCCCCTCATCAAGGGCAGTTTCCACCTGAACTTCGCCCAAATAGGCCTCATCACCTTCACGAATCAGCTTACCGCATCGCTTTTCCAACCGGTCGTAGGCTCGATAACGGACCGAAAGCCTCAACCCTATTCGCTGGCCTGCGGCATGGTGTTCACCCTGATCGGCCTTGCTGCCCTGTCCCTGGCGCAGAGTTTCGGCCTCCTCCTCCTCTCGGTCTGCTTCGTAGGGCTGGGCTCGTCGATTTTCCATCCCGAGGCTTCGCGCGTCGCCAACATGGCCTCGGGAGAGAAGCGCGGCCTCGCGCAATCGGTCTTCCAGGTGGGAGGCAACGCAGGCTCGGCACTCGGCCCGCTGCTCGCGGCCGCGATCGTCTCGGTCCGAGGAAGGTCGAGCGTCATCTGGTTCACCTTCCTCGCCCTCGTCGGGATCGCGGTGCTGGCAAGGGTCGGAAAGTGGTATTCAGGGACGATCGCGGCGAGGAGGAAGTCGCGAGGCCCGGTCTTCGACGACTACCGGCCCCCGCTTTCCCGCAACAGGGTCGTCGCCTCGGTGGCCATCCTCCTCGTCCTCATCTTCTCGAAATATTTCTATTTGGCGGGAATGAACAGCTATTTCACCTTCTTCCTGATCGACCGCTTCGCCCTGCCGGTGCGATCCGCGCAATTGCACCTCTTCGCGTTCCAGCTCGCAGTTGCCGCCGGGACCGTGATCGGGGGACCTGTCGGGGACCGATTCGGCCGCAAGTACGTCATCTGGATATCCATCCTGGGCGTGTCCCCCTTCACCTTGGCCCTTCCCTACGCGAGTCTCCTCTGGACCACCATACTGTCGGTCCTCATCGGCCTCGTCCTCGCCTCGGCATTCTCCGCCATCCTCGTATACGCCCAGGAGCTCCTCCCGGGCAGGCTGGGGCTGGTCTCCGGGCTCTTCTTCGGCTTCGCCTTCGGGATGGGCGGCATCGGCTCCGCGGTGCTGGGCGGCATCGCCGACCGCAGCGGCATCCAGCACGTCTACCGCCTTTGCGCCTTCCTGCCCCTGCTCGGCCTGATCACCGGCCTGCTCCCCGACATCGAGCAGAGGCGGGCGTCGAAACTTGACGATCAACGGCCGCGGCGCCGATACTGAAATGGCGAGGACGATCCAGATGCGCAAGCCAAGGTCACCCGAGCTTTCAGGCTACACGATCCTCCTCGTGGACGACGATCCGGAATACCTCGAGGCGACCCGGATTCTCCTGGAGCGCGAGGGGCACGATGTCCTCTGCGCCGCCGACGGGCGGTCGGCCCTCGATCTGCTGCGCCGGCGACGCATCGATCTGGCCCTCCTCGATTACCGCATGCCGGGCCTCGCCGAGGAAGAAGCGGTGGCGCGGCTCAGGGAGCTCAATCCCTATAGCCAAGTGATCCTGCAGACGGGTTACGGCAGGGAGCAGCCGCCCCGCGAGCTCTTGCGGCGGCTGGACATCCAAGGCAGCTACGACAGGAACGAGGGTCCCGAAAAGCTCCTCATGCGGACCGACGCGGGGCTCAAATCCGCCCGCGCCATGGAGCTGCTCGGCAAGAGCCGCCTCGGCCTCCGCTACGTCCTGGATGCGACTCCTTCCCTGCACAAGATCCAGCCTCTCAACGAGCTCATGCAAGGTGTTCTCGACCGGGCAGCGGAGCTCTTGGGCGCCGTGAACTCCTTCATCGCCGCGATCCCGGACGAGGGGAGGGCCTCCTCCGCCGAGGGCCGGGGCGAGAGCTTCGTCGCCACGATGGAAGACGACACGGGGCTGATCGTCAGGGCGGGGACCGGCCGCTTCTCGGCGATGGGCGAGATTCCCGGCCATCTGGAGCTGAGCGAATCCAGCCTCATCGCCGAGGCCCTGCGGCAGGGCCGGATCCAGATCCTGGACGGGGGGACAGTCGTCCCGCTGCGCGTCGGGGAGGCGATGCTCGGCGTGATCTACCTCGATCGCAGGGCGATCCTCAAGGACGACGTGGAGATCCTGCAAGTCTTCGCCAATCAGGCGGCGGCAGCCATCCAGAACGCCCAGCTTTACGCCATGGCTACGCTCGACTCCCTGACGGGCGCCTTCGCGCGCGGCTTCTTCGACAAGTGGTTCCTCCGCGAGCTCAGGTCGGCCTTCCGCTCCCGAGAGCCCCTCTCCCTCCTCATGGTGGACGTGAACGGGATGAAGAGGATCAACGACACGGCGGGGCATCTCGCCGGGGACCAAGCCCTGATGACGGTGGGGAAGGCGCTGAGGCAGGCCACGCGCGCCACCGACATCGTCGGCCGCTACGGCGGGGACGAGTTCGCCATCGCGCTGCCCCAGTCCGACGCCGAGGGCGCGGCCATCGTCGCCAGGCGCATCCTCCGGCTCCTCGAGGGCAAATCGCCGCCCGGCGCCGGAGGCGATCTTTTCCTCTCGGTCAGCATCGGGCTCAGCACGCTCAGGACGGCTCCTCAGGATCCGGCGAGAGCGCCTCGGTCCATCCCGCAGGCTTACTTCCAATCCATGGGGCAGAGGCTCATCGAGAAGGCCGACGAGGCGCTATATCGCGCCAAGAAGGACAAGGGGAATCGCCTCCGCCAAGGGGAGCCGACGGAATGGCTTTGCCCGGACTCCGCGAGTCCGCCCTATCCGCCTTGACCCCCCGATCGGCGGGAACTAGACTCGCCTGATGCTGCTCCTGACGAATCACATCGGATACCGGAGCGCCGGCCCGAAGAAAGCCGTTTTACAGGCCGAGGAAGGGCTCGACGCGGGAGCATTCTCGGTGATCGAGGCGGAAAGCGGCCGCTCCGCCTTCTCCGGCCAGGCCGTCTACGTCGGGCCGGTCGCCTCGTGGCGAACGGGCAGCTATTGGCGCCTCGATTTCTCGCCCCTGCGCGGGGAAGGGCGATTCCGCATCGAGCTCGCGACTTCGGAGGGTACCCTCCGCTCCGCCGACTTCGAGCTGCGCGAGAGGCTCATCGAGATGCGCATGATCTCGGGCGTGGGCTACTATTTCAAGGCGCAGCGCGATACGGGCGAATGGCTGGCGCGGGACCGCGGCATCGATTTCGAGAGGCCGAGGGCCGGCAGGGACGAGCGCTCGGCGGCTACGCGGGAGGGCGGCCTCCTGGATCTCCATGGGGGCTGGTTTGACGCGACCGGAGACTATGGCATTCACCTTTCCCATCTCTCGCACGCCAGCTTCTTCAATCCTCAGCAGGCCGCTTTCTCCGCCTACGCGTTCTTCAGGGTCTTCGAGCTCCTCGAGGATTCGGGCGGCGAGCAATACTCCATGATATCCCGGCGCCTGCTCGACGAGGGCACCTGGGGCGCGGACTTCCTCATGCGCATGCGCTCGCCCTCCGGCTCCTTCTTCAGGTCCATCGGCAGGGAAGGCGCCTTCGACATCGTGTCGCATAAGAGGCGGATCGAGCTCGAGTACCGCGGCTCGAGCTCCCAGTTCGGCGAAGCCTCCACGGCCGCCGAGGAGACCGTGACCGATCGCAGCTACGAAGTATCTTTTCGCTCCGGCGGCGGCTTCGCGATAGCGGCCCTCGCGTCCGCCTCTAGGCACTACTATCCCGGCGCTGCCTTTTCTCGCGACGAGTATATCCGGGCCGCGAAGGCCGCCTACGCCTGCCTCGAGCGGGACAACGAGCTCTATGCCAACGACGGCCGATGGAACCTCCTCGACGAGTACTGCGCCCTCGCCGCCCTCGTCGAGCTCTACCGAGCCACGGCGGAGCCCGGCTATCTCCTCGAGGCCCGCGGCATGGCCGCGCGGATGACGGGCCGCCTCGTCGACACGGGCGAAGGCGGGGCCTATTGGGAGGCCGCTCCCGGCCGGCCCTTCCATCACGCCTCGGACGCCGGAATGCCCGTCTTCGTCCTCCTCTCCTACGCCGGGATCGAGAAGGATCCGTCGCGCGCGGCCTCGGCCCGCGGCGCCTGCGAGAAGGCCATGCGATTCGAGCTCGCCGTGACGCGCGAGGTCGCCAACCCTTTCGGCTACGCGCGCTTCCTGTTCCGCGACGAGGACGACGGATCGATCAAGCGGCGCTTCTTCTTCCCCCACAATTCGCGGCCCAAGCCCTGGTGGCAGGGCGAGAACGCGCGCCTGGCCTCCCTCGCCTGCTCGGCGACCCTCCTTGCATCGGAGGTCGCCGAGGAAAGCCTCGCGATGGAACTCGCCAGGTATGCGACCGACCAGCTGGACTGGATCATGGGGCTCAACCCCTTCGATGCCTGCATGATAGAAGGCTACGGACGCAATAATATCCAATATTCCTTCAACGGCCGATTCGATTTCCTCAACGCGCCGGGCGGCATCTGCAACGGCATCACGAGCGGTCTCGAGGACGAGGAAGGCATCGAGTTCGTGGGGCCCGCCGAAGGCGGGAACTCGAAAGGAGGAGTGACCGACAACTGGCGCTGGGCCGAGCAGTGGCTGCCTCACGCGTCCTGGTACCTTCTCGCCTTGTCCGCCCGCGTCGCTGCGGAAGGGAAAGCGGGCGCCGGTTCCTATGGCGCAGGGGCTTGAGTTTCGCCTATACTAAGTTCACAAGAATCCTACGGACTCGATCGGGCCATTCGGCTAAACGTAATACTCGTATCCGGGATTATTTTATGGTATATTTACGAACCAGGGAGGCATTATGAAACGAGCCTTGTGCTTAACTGTCCTACTTGCGGCCCTGTCCGCCGGAGCCTTTGCGCAGAGTAACCTCGATTCAGTCATACAGCCTCTCAACGGGGACATAGCCGCCCTCATGACGAGCATCGGGTCGGATATAGCTCCCCAGCTCCTCCAGGCCACTCTCGCCGGCGACATCGTGGGCGAGGCGGCCTTTGCCGGAGACTTCCCCCATGGCAGCGTAACCCTGCCCGCCATCGGCGCCGACTTCGGCAACGGCATCGCCACGGTCCTGAACGACAGTTCCCATGTATGGAACTTCGTCTCCCCCATGCCGACCCTCATTCAGAACGCGGCCGGATCGAGCGATGCCTACAAGGCGACCCGCCAGATCTTTCCCTATCCCAACCTGTCTTTCGGCGTCGGCTTCGGCATAACCCAGGGTTTCGAAATCCTCGCCAGCGGGATCTATATCCCCCAGGCCCTTACGAGCCCCCTGTTCGGCTCCCTGTCTTCGGGCTCCACCATCTCGAACGTGAACTTTTCCGCGACGAGCATCGTCGTCAAGCTCCGCAAGGTGCTTTTCTATGATCGGGGCGGCTTCCCGGCCATGTCCCTCGCTTTGGGCGGGGCCTACGGCAAGGTCGATCTCGGGGCTAGCGTCAACCTCGACCAGAATATCGGCGGCACCGAAAACCTCAACCTCGTCGGCCCGGCCACCTTCGATACGCAGGTCTACGGAGTAGGGCTCGAGTTCGCCATATCTAAGAGACTGCCGGTCATCACGCCCTTCGCGAACGTCGGCGTATGGTATCGGCACGCGGTCGTCACCTCCGATATCAATATGAATGCCACGATCTCCGACACATCCAATAGTAGCTTGACTCCGGTCTCGACCGCCATTTCGTCCAATCCCACGGCGACCGATGACGGCGTCGACGCCAGGGTGGGAGGGGGACTGGAAATCCGGATCTTCGCCGTGATCCTCCATCTCTCCGCGAGCATCGACATGGAGAATCCGCTGCTCAACATTCAGAGTCTTTCGCTTACCGGCATAGCGGCGAACGACCTGAGCCTCAGCGCCGGCTTGCGCTTCGAGTTCTAGTGTCCTGTCCTAATATACTGGATGCCTAAAGCCCGATCCGTTTCCGGCCATGCGGTCGGGCTTTTGCGGGGCCGGGCGTTGAGCGAAGCGAATTGACAGGACCCTAGGGCCAGCGACGTCCGGGTCCTGGCCGGCGCCCGGGGTACGGAGAATACGTGAAATGAAGAGGGGCTACCGGGAAACCACCCGGCAGCCCCTCTTTCGTAATGATTTATCATCAATCAGGAAACTGGTATCACTACTAAGCCATCCTGGCAGCTGACGACGAGTTCCAAGGCGCTCCCGGTATTGTAGAAGACCAAACCGCTTACGCTGGTGGGAAGGGCGGTGAAGGAATAGAAGGGATAATTCATCGTTGAAACGCCGCCCTTCAGTACGACAAGGGCCCCCTTGCCGTCGATATAGGCCGCATAGGACGCGCCGTTATACATGGCGGCGGCCAGTTTTTGTATGGCCGTCGTAGCATTCGCTACAGGTAAAAGCGTGGGATTGGTCGGAACGCCGCTGGAATTCAACGCGGTCGAGTAAAGTCCCACGCCGGTCCCCGCATAGAGGGTCGTCGGAGTCGTCTGATCGTCGAGCGCAAGAGAGGTAATGGGTTCGCTCTTGCCGCCCAATCCCGCGATCAAGGCGTAGGGGCTGGCGCTCGTCAACTGGTTCTTGAGCCACGTTATGGGGTCGGTCCCGATCAGGCTTTGAACGCTCGAATTGTAGTAATAGCTTCCGAGCGATGTCGCGATGTAGCCGTAGCTGGCGCTGCTGTCGAACACGAAGGCAGCGGCGTTGACGAACCTGCTCGGATCGGTGACGAGGTTCTTGAAGGAAGACCCGTCCGGGCTGTTGATATAGGAGTTCAGGCTGGCGATGGTCCATGTCGAGCCCGCGGCCGTCGGGGTTTGCGTGTCTGAAAAAGCGACTCCGACGTCGGAGCCGTAGTACGCTATCACCAGATCGGGGTTCCCCATTCCTGAGGTCGCGTCGATCGTCGCGCCGAAGGCTACGGAAGTCTTAACGCCCGAGGCCGACAGCCGTTGGGTTCCGCTCGTGTTGTAGATGCCGGAACTTGTATTGAGCCAGAGCTCGGGAGCGAAGCTGCCGCCGTTCCACCATTCCCCGGCGGAGATCGAATTCACCGAAGTAGCCGACACGGGCAGGGAAATATTCGAACCGCTGGGAGGAATGATGGAATTCCCGACGATTTCCCATAAACTCCCATTGACGACGGCGGCATAGGCAGACGTCGCGGATGGAGTAATCGACGTGAACGAGCTCGCATTGGAAACGACGGATAGATTCTCGTTAGTATACACTCCGGAGGAGACGGTGAAGGGATCGGTCGCGCCGTAGTATTTGGTAGCCCATCCGCTGGCCGTAGAGCCTATGGCCACGTACACCTGATAGTTTACCCCGGGGGCGAGATCGATGCTGAAGGTATTGGAGCCGGAGCCTGTGGTCGCCGCCGTGAGGGGGTACTGGAAGTATTCCTTGCCCACCGAAGGTATGAAGGTGCCATTGAGCAACACGTAAATCCTGATGGCTGGAGCATCCGCGCTGGCAAAATCGAGCCCGCGCGCGGACGATCCCAAGGCCTTCGAAGCCGTGCTCGAGGCGACGAGTGGGACGCTGATGGATAGATGCCCCATCGAAGGCGGCGAGAGGGTACAGGCCCCGAAGGAGAGGACTATCAGCGCGACAAGCGTCAGGCTTGAAAGTTTTCTCATCTTGTCCTCCTTAGGAGTTCTTTACGGTGACAGTGATGGAGACACCGCCGGGCTTGTTGTTCGTCGTCTGCCCGGGAGCGCCGGTCGAGCCGCCCGACGGGCCGGTCGGCGAGAGAGAGGCGCCGGGACCCAGGCTCTGATGGATATCCAAGAAGGCCTGCTGGTTCTGAGCGACATTGATGCCGCCATTGGAATTGGCGGGATCTACGGGCAGGGCCCCTTCAAATCCGGTCTCAGTCCCTCCGCCTTGGGTCTGACCCTCGGTATCCCTCGCGGGCCTTCCGGGAACCAGTCGCACGACGCCTTCAATGACCCTGAGATGGAAGCCGTCGAATTCGAATTCGGTGCCGCGTACGGAAGCGGTCGAATAGGGACTCTGAACCTTGAAATCCTGGGGGACTCCCGGCGTCGTCGCCTTGACGCTCGCCTGAACCGAGCCTACCCGCAGGAAGAGGCTGGCCGCGACGCTGCCCGAGGATCGCTCGAGGAGCTTGTCCAGGGTGAGCCGCGTAAGGGGCTTTACGACCAGTTTCGATTTATCGATCAGTACGACGGCGGTAGAATCGAAGCCCGTGGACAAAGTCGTGCTGAGGTCAATGTTCATCCCCTCGGCGGCCGGGCCCCAATCGCCCTGTGCCGTCTTCACCTCGACCTTGCCCTTGAGCGCGCCTAGCACGGCCTGGGGCCCTGCGAAGGCGAACGAAGCGAGGGCGATTCCAATCAATACCGCGATATGTCGTTTCATGTTGTACGCTCCTCAAATCGTAAGAGTCGCCATCAGGCTGCAGGAGTATTGCGGACCCGAATCGCTCGAGTCGAAGGCAGTCCCCGGCAGGAAGATGCCCAAGGATAAAGATAACCCGACATCGGACAGAATTCCGTAAGCGGCGGATAAATCGGCCTCGGATCCGAGATAGGAAGATGTCGAGTTCGGGTCGATGCCGGTAATCGAAACGGGTCCCGACGTCGGCCTGAAGAAGGTCGAAAGCTTGAAAGAACCGTCGAAGGTAATCGGGCCGATGGTCGGGGACGCGGAGAGGCTCGCCCCGCCGATTATGACGTTTCCGAGCTGGGGCAGGAACACCGTAGCCAGGGTCGTATTCGCCGTCGTCAATGGACTTATGGGGGTGAAGCGAGTGAATACCGACGAGGTATTGCCCTCGACGGCGCTCGTGGCATTCTGGTCGCCGGAAGCCACGAGGAGCTGGAATCCGAGAGTGGCGCCTTCCAGCGGTATCGAGGCCATGGGGAGATTCGCCTGGGCGCCCGTCAGGAAGGAGGCGATCGGGGCATAGGCATAATGATCGGAGAACCATGAAAGGGTAGTGCCCGAGCCGTAGGCGAAAAAGGCCCAATAGCTTACGGTGGAAATATTCCCTTCTGCCTTCAGCTCGAAGTACTGCGTATTAAGTCGGCCGCCCATATTCGGGGTGAAGGCGGCGCTGCTGTCGGTAAGGAGCTGGTCCGAAGGGTTGAGATCGTTCTGGCTGAGGAAGGAGAACGTGAACCTCTGATCGAAGAGCGCGGGGATGTCGAGGTCGGCCTGGACCAGGAAGCGCGGCGAGCCGAAGAGATCGGTGCCTGCCGAAAGTCGGGCCGCGTCGGCGAGCGACATGGAAATGGGAGCATCGGTATCCTTAAGGAAGAGGAGACCGGTATACGCGGTCCGGAAAGCGGCGCCGAAACCGGGATACTTGAACGCGAAGGAGAATCCGTCCGCAGGCGAGGAAAGGATAAAGCCGCTCGGATCGGAGAAGCCCATGCGGCCCGCGTCGAACACGAAGGCGCTCATGCCTTGGACGGGGTCCTTGAGCGTTACCTCAAGGCGCAACTCCTTGAGGCCATAGGTGAAGGGAGGGGTCAGGTCGCCCGACGATGCCGCCCCCTCGACATAGCCGTTACCCGTCAATTCCGCCTTGGAGCCCAGGGGCAGGACGAAGCTCGGGGTGGCCCGCTCGTAGGCGGTGAAATCCTGGACGGCTTCCTTGGACGCGGAGAGATAGGTATCGAGGGTCATGGAAGCGTCTTGCGCGGCGAGGGCGAGAGGCAGGATGAGAGAGGAAACAATAATGAAAATCAGGCCTTTCATTTGCCGCCTCCTTTGAGGTCCATGGCCAGGCGGAGTATGCGGAGCACCTCATCTCCCGGAAGATTCCTATTTTGCCCCCCGCTCGGGATCACTATTCCCTTCGCGACGAACTCCCGGTAGGCGTAGCGGGGGCCGGGGAAGATGCGATACATGAGACCGCCCTGGAGGCCGAGGGATTTCATGACAAGGTAGCAGAAGGCGTCGATGCGGATCGGATCCGACGCGGAGACGGACGCAGGGAGCCATGTGCTCCCTACCGCCTGGGCGTAGGCGTCGGCCGGCGAGGAATCCTCGCCGACCTGGCCGCCGGCGGTCAAGGCCATGTAAGCCGCCAAATCGGCCTGGGCCTGGACCTGGCCAAGGAGGGTATCTACGTTGGAGTTTGATTGCGCGAAGCAGGGGAGCCCGATCAGTAACGCAGCGAGAATCGCGGCTAATCGAATTCTCACGATAGGATCTCCTTCTTGTTGAGTTGAGCTAATATAGCATAAGATTATAGTGCATTGGTAGATCATTCAACTGTTATCGCCAGGAGTCGTTGATGAAAATCAGGATTCACCCGCGCGTAGCCATACCTGCGGGGATCGCCGTCGTCTTTTGCGCGCTCGGTATCCTCGGCGTCACCAAAGTATTCGAATATCGCGTCTTCGACATGTTCCTCAGGGCGAGGAAGGCGCCGATCGAGCTCAAGAAGTCGATTACCCTCGTCGATTTCGACGATCAGGCGGTCGAGAAGGCGGGAACCTGGCCCATAGGCCGAGATATCATGGCCGACGGCCTCCTCCTGCTTCGCGAGTGCGGGAGCCGCTATGCCGTCTTCGATATCGAGTACGTCGACAAAAGTCCCGGAGGCGTCAACAGGGACATCCTCTCCACGGATATACCCGAGAGCTTCAGCACGCAGTTCGGAAGTATCGACGAACAAGTGAAGAGCTTCGTCTCCGCCCTCCAGCAAGGCAACATCCCGCTTAAGGAGGCGAATTCCTATATCGGCGACTTCCAGGACTTGATCAAGAACAGCAAGGACGCGCTGCAATCCCAGGTAGCCAAGATCGCCCGCGACAACGACGAATACCTCGGCCAGGCGGTCCGCGTCCATGGCGAGGCCTTCCTGACGATTCACCTGTTGACCGCGCCGAACGATCGCATTCCCCCCGAAACGAGGGAATTGGCCATCGATCGCTTCGCGCTCAAGTCGGTGACGGTTCAAGGACAGGCGCCTAGGCCAAGGGCTGACATTCAACCGCCCATCCTTCCCATCGAGAAGGAGGCGAAGGGGCTCGGATTCACGAACGTATACCTGGATGCGGACGGGGTCCGCCGCAGGATCGATCTCGTGGCCCGCTACGGCGATTCGTACTTCCCCCAGCTCGTGATGGCGCCCCTCCTGGACTGGCTCGGAAATCCCGCCGTAGTCATCGGCCCGCGCGAGATCGTCCTAAAGGACGCGCATTTCCCCGATGGGACGGTCCGGACCGTCGGCATTCCCCTCGATCCCGACGGGCGCATGATCATCAACTGGCCCCACAAGAAATTCCTGGACAGCTTCAAGCATCTTTCCTATGCGGAGCTGATCCAGCACAAAGAGGATTTCGACGCTTTGGTCGACGACCTCAAGCTGCGCGAAAGCTGGGGCTATTTGGACTTATATAAAGGAAGTACCCCGCTCCTGGACCAGAACCGCCAGGCCGAGACTCTTCTGGGCATGATGCTCCGGGGCGAGGAAAGCCTTGCCCGCATGGCCGACTACCGCGCCATGCGCGACAGCTTCGTCTCCGAGGTCGGTTCCTTCCTGGACTCCAAGCCCGAGGACCAGATCGCGGGCATGGTCGCGGCCGTGCTCGCCGATCTCAGGACGAAGGCCAAGGACCGGGAGCAGTATACGCGCATCGGCGCGGACGCCCCGGGCTACTTCGCGGCGCTCAGGAAGGCATACTCCTCGCTGGTCGATATCCGGAAAGATATCGTCGCGAAGGTGGACGGCTCCCTCTGCGTCCTCGGCGAGACCAATACGGGCTCGACCGATATAGGCATCAATCCTTTCGACAACGAGTATCCCAACGTCGGCACCCATGCCTCGCTGGCCAATACGATCCTGACCCGCGATTTCCTCTCGGAGACCTCGATTTGGGTTTCCGTCGTCGTGGCCATCATATTGACCGCGGCCCTCGTGTTCGCCTCGCGGAATACGAAGCCCCTCTTTACGATCATAACGGGGGTATTGGCCTCCGTCGCGGTCATCGGCGTCGATCTGGCCGTATTCTCTTTCTTCGGGATCTATGTCCCCGTGCTACCGCCCCTCCTCTCGATTTTCTTCACCTTCCTGGCGCTGACCTTCATCCAATTCCTCGACACCGAGCGCGAGAAGGGCTTCATCAGGAACGCCTTCTCCCATTACCTGTCCGAGGACGTAATCAAGGACATCGTCGGCAACCCGGACAAGCTCAAGCTGGGCGGCGAGCTCAGGCACATGACGGCGATGTTCACCGACATAAAGGGTTTCTCGACCATATCCGAGAAGCTTACGCCCGTGTCCCTCGTCAAGCTCCTCAACGAGTACCTGACGGCGATGAGCGACATTATCCTCGATCTCGGGGGGACCATAGACAAGTACGAGGGCGACGCCATCATCTCGTTCTTCGGCGCGCCCCTCGATCTCCCCGGCCACGCCCTCCTGGCCTGCCAGGCGGCGGTGAGGATGAAGAAGATCGAGGGCGAGATCAACGTACGCTTCCTCCAGGACGCCCTGGCCCCTTCCAACCTGCTGACCCGCATGGGAATCAACACCGGCGAGATGGTCGTCGGGAACATGGGCACCGTAAAGAAGATGAACTACACGATCATGGGCGACTCCGTGAACCTCGCCGCGAGGCTCGAGGGCGTCAACAAGCAGTACGGGACCTGGCTCTGCATATCCGAGGACACGATGAACGAGGTCAAGGAGGGCATGGTCGTCCGGCGCCTGGATCGAATACGCGTCGTCGGCAAGACGCAGCCAATCCGCATCTTCGAGCTCGTCGAGGAGAAGGGCTCGCTCGATCCGCGGAAGGCCGATATCATCGATCTCTTCGAGAAGGCCCTGTCGAAATTCGAATCCCGGCTCTGGGACGAGGCCGACGCGGCTTTCCGGAAGGTCCTCGCGGTGGATCCCGACGACGGCCCCTCGAAGACCTACCTCGACCGGATCGCGAAGTACAAGCAGACCCCCCCTCCCGAAAACTGGGACGGCGTCTTCGTCTTGACGATGAAGTAGCGGGAAGGATCGCAGGGAGCGTTTCGAGCCTCGGATTGCCCAAGTCCTCCGCGAGTGCTAGACTGGCCGATATTCCAGCCGCCCTAAGGAGAACTCCATGGTAATACTCACCCTCAATTGCGGATCCTCCTCCGTCAAATACCAGGTCTACGACTGGGAGACGAAAGATACGCTGGCCACGGGCATCGTCGAGCGCGTCGCCATCGGCGGCTCCTCCATCACCCATCGCTGCGGCGGCCAGACCGATTACGTGCTCCAACACGAGTGCCCCACCCATACCGTCGCCATCGAGCTCATCCTCAATACGCTGGTATCCTCCGAGTGCGGCGTCATCAAGGACATGTCCGGGATCAAGGCCGTCGGCCACCGGATGGTCCACGGCGGCGCGAAGTTCGCCCGTTCCGTCCTCATCGACGACGATTTCCTCGCCACCTTCCGAGATCTGACCGATCTCGCGCCGCTGCATAACCCCGCCAACCTGATGGGCGTCGAGGCCGCCAAGGCCGTCCTGCCCGACGCGCCGCATTGCGCGATCATGGACACAGCCTGGCATCAGACGATGCCCGACTTCGCCTACAACTACGCCGTACCGCGCGAATGGCGGGACAAGTACTCCGTGCGCCGCTACGGCTTCCACGGTACGAGCTTCCTCTACAACGCCAAGCGCGCGGCGGTCCTCCTGGGCAAGGACCCTTTCCAGACGAATTTGATCATCGCGCACATCGGCAACGGAGCCTCCATCAACGCGGTCAAGGACGGTCTATCCTACGACACCTCGATGGGCATGACGCCCCTGGAGGGCCTCGTCATGGGCACGCGCTCCGGCGACGTGGACCCGGGCATCATCTTCCATATGATACGCAAGGCGGGGCTTCAGGGCAGCGACGTGGAAAAGGCCCTCAACAGGGAATCGGGTATCCTGGGCCTCACTGGAAAGTGGGCGGACAGGCGCGACGTCGAGCAGGCGGCCGAGAAGGGCGACCCCGTCGCGATCCTTGCCCAGAAAGCGGAGGCCTACCGCATCAAGAAATACATCGGCGCCTACAGCGCGGCCCTCGGCCGCGTGGACGCCCTCGTGTTCACCGCGGGCGTCGGCGAGATGGGTCCCGCGATCAGGCGCCTTTCCACCGCGGGGCTCGAGAACATCGGTATCGTCGTCGACGAGAGGAAGAACGACGCCGCCAAGTGCCGCAACGCCGAACTCGATATTACGGGCAAGGGTTCCGGGGTCAAGGTCTTCGTCATCCCGACGGACGAGGAACTCGTAATGACCGAGGACGCCTACGCCCTCATGGCGGGCCAGTACGACGTCCACACGAAGTACCGCTACTACTTCCAGGACGGGTCCTATGTCAATAAGGCCCGCGCCGAGGGCCTCGAGCGCGACCTGGAAAAGAAGCCCTACCTGAAGGAGCTGATCGCGCGGATCCCCTGAGGCGTTTCGCGCGCTGCCTTGATAAATGATCGGGGCGTACTTATAGTAGCCCCAGCATGGTCATTCCCATCGTCGACTACGCGATCCTGGCCTTTTTCGCCCTATGCCTCGCCTGCGCCGCCTACGCGCTGGGACGGGCGGGCATGGCGGCGGGCCTCATCCGAGGACTAGGGGCGGCCCGCACCCGGGCCTTGGAGGCGCTCGGCGCAGGCATGATAGTCGTCGATTCGCGCGGCCGCGTCACGAGCAGCAATTCCGAGGCGCGCATCCTCCTCGGCCTGCAGGGCGCTTCCGAGGCGGGAGGCGGGGTCTCGCCGGCCGTCGAGTCCTTCCGCATCGTCTCCGCGTTGCGCGGAATACCGGAGCTCGCGGCCCTCCTCGTCGCGGGCGAGGGCGGGGCCCAGATCTACCTGGGCGAGGGGGAGGGTCGGCGCAGGGTGGAGGCGCGGGCCTTTCCCTACGGCCGCTCGGGCCGCGGAACCGTGCTCCTGCTCAGCGACATAACCGAGAACGCGGCTCTTCTCGAAGAGCTCTCGGCCCTGGCTTCGCAGGATGCGCTGACGGGCATATGCAACAGGCGGCGCTTCGACGAGCTCGGAGGGCGCGATATCGAGCTGTCGCGGCGCGCGGGAAAGAGCGTCGGCGTCCTCATGGTGGACCTGGATTTCTTCAAGCGCGTCAACGACGAGTACGGCCACCCGGTCGGGGACGAGGTCTTGAAGGCAGTCTGCGCCGCCTGCAAGGATGCGCTCCGTTCCACCGACGTCATCGCGCGATACGGCGGCGAGGAGTTCGCCGTCCTCCTCCCGGATAGCGGCCGCGAGGACAGCGTCGCCATCGCCGAGCGGCTCCGCGCGCGGATCGCGGGAATTTCCCTCGCGCGCGAAGGCGGGATAGTGTCGATCACCGCGAGTCTCGGAGCCTATGCAGGCGTGCCGGCGCGGGACGAGGATCTCGCCCTGTATCTCGGGCGCGCCGACGAGGCGCTCTATGGATCCAAGGTCAAGGGTCGAAACAGGGTGAGCTATTGGGAGCCCATTCCGCGGGAGGGAACATGAAAGTCCTTATCGTCAATATCAGGGTAGCGAAGGAGAGGGTCGGCGAATTCGTCGCCGCGACGCGCGAGAACGCGGAGGCCAGCAGGAAGGAACCGGGCGTCGCGCGCTTCGAAATCCTCCAGGACGAGGCAGATTCCTGCCATTTCGTCCTCTTCGAGGCCTACCGGGACGAGAAGGCGCAGGCTAGCCACAAGGAGACGCCGCACTATCGAAAATGGAAGGACTTGGCTGAGCCCATGATGTCCGAGCCTAGGACGCGGGTCCTCTACTCCGAGCTATGAAATTCGAATTCGCGGCGCCGGGCAGGATTGTCTTCGGGCCAGGAAGCCTCGTCGAGGTCGGGCCCGCGGCCGCCTCCCTCGCTTCGGCGAGCGCCTCGGCGGGCGCCTTAGCGCCACGGGTCCTCGTCGTATCGGGAAGATCGACCTCACGCGCGGCGCCCCTCCTAGCATCGCTCGAAGCCGCCGGACTCGCCTGCGAGCGCTTCGAAATAGCGAATGAGCCTCGATTCGAGGATGCCCGAGCCGCCCTGGCCCTAGCCCGAGCCGCGGACTGCCGGCTCGTCGTAGGCTTCGGGGGGGGCTCGGCCATCGACCTCGCCAAGGCGGTTGCCGTTCTCCTAGCCAATCCCGGAGATCCCCTCGACTATGCCGAAGTGATAGGCGGAGGCAGGGCCCTCTTGGAGCCCTCCTTCCCCTGTATCGCAATCCCCACGACAGCCGGCACGGGATCGGAGGCGACGCGCAATGCAGTGCTCGCCTCCCCCGAAAAAGGCGCCAAAGCGAGCCTTCGATCCCCGACCATGCTGCCGCGTCTCGCCATCGTCGATCCCGAGCTGTGCTACGGCCTTCCTCCGCGACTTACCGCCGAGACGGGCATGGACGCCCTGGCCCAGCTCCTGGAGCCTTTGGTGTGCTCCAGCCCAAACATCCTCGTCGACGCGATCTGCCGCGAGGCGCTGCCGCGCGCGATAGCCTCTCTGCCCCGCGCATACCGCGACGGAGGCGACAGGGCCGCCCGCGAAGGCATGGCCTTCGCGAGCCTAGCGGGCGGCTTGGCTTTGGCCAACGCCCGCCTGGGGGCCGTCCACGGCATCGCCGCTCCCTTGGGCGGGGCCTTCCCCATCCCGCACGGCGCCGCCTGCGCCGCCCTGTTGTCGCCGGTAGCCACGGTCAATGTCGCGGCCCTTCGCGCTCGCGACCCTGAGAGTCGAGTCCTCGAGCGCTATGCCGAGGTCGCGCGCCTGCTCACCGCGACCCCTTCCGTCGGGCCCGAAGACGCGGGTCCCGCCCTCGGGAAGCTCGCGGAAGAGCTCGGCGTACGCGGTCTCGGCGGCTATGGCCTTAAAAAGAAGGACGGCGCTTTGCCTTTTTAAGTGACGATTAGGCTGTTTTTTGAAATGCAGGGAGAGGGTTTACACGCACAGGCATTGCCTGGAATGGTAGTCGCCAATGCAGAGCACCCAAGAAAAGCCTGAGC
>Ga0181529_10000694_pt1 | contig 47828 bp, 40 predicted proteins | sample PEATcosm2014_Bin_36_FD_119763 | JGI IMG/M metagenome (GOLD analysis project Ga0181529, IMG submission 119763) | Peatland microbial communities from MTU Mesocosm Facility, Houghton, MI, USA - PEATcosm2014_Bin10_30_metaG | ecosystem: Environmental > Terrestrial > Soil > Wetlands > Peat | place...
AATAGCGCCAGTCCGCCCACCGCGAATCCAAAGGTCAGCATCAGTCCGAGCAGCCAGCCGCGCACCACGTGATCGATCGAGCCGTCAGCAAAGGCAAGGCCTGCTGCGATGACCGAGCAGATCAACCCGACAACCAGCGCGCGCGTTCTCCAGCCGTCCACAAAGGCCGGTGCGCTGAGATCGGCGGGAAGTGTCTTCGCGTGCTGAATTTCGTGAGCCATTCTCTTCGTCCTCAGTTCCTAAGTCCTTAGTCCCTTAGTCCCTGTGCTTTGTTCCTACTTCGTGGCCGGTTTGCTCAAAGGAATCTTGATCGTGGGGTCTGCCGGATTAGCCGGAGCCATCGCCGGCGTACCCTGCTTCGCATCATGCGGATATGCCTGAATGGCCGTCGAAGGCAGCGTCCACGGCTCGGCGAACTCCGGGTGCCCGTCCTCGGTCGCAATCTCTTTCAAGTTGCGAATCTGCACGCCTGATGGCACATCTTCGACAGTGGCCGACTGGCTCAATTGCAGAGCGCGAATATAAGCCGCCACCGCCCAGCGATCCACGGGCGCAAGTTGCGCCGAGTAATCTGGCATGGCTCCGTATCCGTGCGTCATTACATAGAAATAGTGCGAGATGGGCTGCGAGAGACGCACCTGATCGTGCAGATTGGCCGCCGGCTTGTAGCCGCGCTGCACGATCTCGCCCAGCCCGTTACCCACACGCGAGTGGCACGGCGTGCAGTAAATGTTAAATCGCTCCTGCCCCCTCTTGAGCACGTCGAGCGTCACAGGAAAGGGCATCTCGTTCTTCTCTTCGCGATAACCGTCGGCGGCCTGGATCACGCCGGTGTAGAAGTAACTGTCTTCGCGCAACTGGCCTCGCGCCACGGTGTTCGCCACCTGCGGACGCGCGCCGCGATGATCGGCGAACATCTCCGAGCCCCGCTGCGAGATGAGCTTGGGCTGATCCTGCATATCCTGCCGGCAACCGGCGACCAAAAGTAGCGCCGCCATTGCAGCACGGGTGGCCCAGAGCCTGCACTGAGCTTGACGAAGTGTCCCGATTCTGGGACCTGGGATACCACGAACCCACGAACTGTGGAGGCTCACCTTCATCAATAGTCCACCTCCACAACCGACAGCGGCTGGAAGCTCTCCAGGTACTTCTTCGCTTCCGCCAATTCGAACTTGGGGTCCAGCGCCTCCAGGCACAGAAAGAACTTGTCCGTTGTCGCGCCGTCGCGAAAGTTGGGCGCGTTGAAGAGCGGGTGATAGAGCGCCGGCAATCCATTCAACGCCAACATGCCAAAGGCCGCCGACAATCCCGCCCATAAAATCGTCCACTCGTAGGCGGGCACGATGAAGGCCGGCCAGGAGTAGAGTGGCCTTCCGGCGATATTCAATGGATACGCCAGCACCGAGATCCAAACCTCAAGCAGGAACATGGCGGCCAAACCCATTAGTCCGCCTATCAATGTCACCAGCGGCACCTTGTTGCGGTGGAATCCGATCGCTTCCGCTGCCTCTTCCACCGGATAAGGCGTGTAGCAATCCATGCGCCGCCAGCCGTCTTTGCGCGCCTGTTGTGCGGCGCGGATCAGGTCGCCCGGCGTATCGAATTCGGCCAGCAGGCCGTAGGTTCCTTCGCGTGCGGGCATCAGTCACCTGCCTTTGCTGTTGCCTTGGTCGTAATCTTTGCCTGCGGCAGCAACATGCGAATCTCATTCATGGGAATCATGGGAAGGAAGCGCACGAACAGCAAGAACAATGTTGTAAACAAGCCCAGTGTGCCGACAAATGTCATGTAATCCCATTTGGTCGCGCGATAGGTGCCCCATGAGGATGGCAGAAAGTCGCGATAGAGACTCGTCACAATAATCACGAAGCGCTCAAACCACATGCCCGTATTTACCACGATGGAGATGAAAAACATGTAGCCGATCGAGGTGCGCAGTTTCCTCGACCAAAGCGTAGTCAGCGGAATCGCCAGGTTAAATAAGATGAGTACCCAATAGGCCCAGCCCATCGGTCCGAACATGCGATTCCACATCATGAAGGCCTCCCAGTGCGAGGCCGAGTACCAGGCCATGAAAACTTCCATGCCGTAACCGTATGCCACGATAAATCCCGTCGCCAGCATTACCTTGCCCATGTTGTCGATGTGGCGCTCTGTAACCAGGCCCTCCAAGTGATAAAACTTGCGCAGCGGAATCGCCAATGTCAGTACCATCGCGAAGCCGGAGTAAATCGCGCCAGCCACAAAGTACGGCGGGAAGATGGTCGTATGCCAGCCCGGCAGCACTGCCACAGCAAAATCAAAGCTGATGACGGTATGCACCGAGAGCACCAGCGGCGTAGCAAGCCCCGACAAGAGCAGCGCGGACGTCTCATAGCGCATCCAGTGGCGCACCGATCCGCGCCATCCTACCGACAGTATGCCGTAGAAGTATTGCGCATACTTCGACTGTGCGCGATCGCGCATGGTTCCGAAATCGGGAATCATGCCGACATACCAGAAGACCACCGAGATGGTTGCATAGGTGGATACAGCGAAAACGTCCCACAAGAGCGGCGAGCGGAACTGCGGCCACACGGTCATGGTACTGGGATATGGCAGCATCCAGTAAGCCAGCCAAGGGCGGCCCACGTGAATCAGCGGGAACATGCCCGCGCAAACCACGGCAAAGATGGTCATGGCCTCGGCAAATCGGCTGATGGAGTTTCGCCAGCTCTGCTTGAAGAGCAGCAGAATAGCCGAGATCAGCGTGCCCGCGTGGCCAATGCCGATCCACCAGACGAAGTTGATAATCGCAAAGCCCCAGGCCACAGGCTGCGTGATCGCCCAGATTCCGACACCCTTGAGGAAGAGCCAGGTTACGGCGACTAACAGCATTGTCGCTCCGGCGCCGGCCACGCCAAAGAGCGCAAACCAGCCCAGCGGCGTCGTGGGAGTGAGCACAATGCGCACGATCTTTTCGGTGACCGACCGGAAAGTCTGTCCCGGCGCGATAACGCGGTACTCTCCCGTCGCGGGATCGATCCGCCTTTCGAGATCGTGTTTTAATTCGCTGGGCGTCATCGTGACTCCGCTAACTCGCTAACTCGCTCGTCCCCGCGCAGCGGGGCTAACTCGCTGTAGTTGATCAACCAATCGCCGGATTGCGCTCTACCGGCTCGTCTTCAAGTTCAGGATTCGGATTCAAAACCGCGGCCACATACTTCGTCCGCGGACGAGTATTCAAATCGGCGAGCACCTGGTAGCTGCGTTCGTCAGATTGCAACTTGGCCACCTTGCTCTGCTTGTCGTTGATGTTGCCGAAGGTGATCGCCGAGGCAGGGCAGGCCTGCTGGCATGCCGTCACAATCTCGCCGTCGCGCACTCTGCGATTCTCTTTGTCGGCCTCAATCTTTGCCGCCGAGATGCGCTGCACGCAGTAACTGCACTTCTCCATCACGCCGCGCGAACGGACCGAAACATCGGGGTTGCGCATCAACTTCAAACTCTCCGTTTCAAAGTCGGAGAAGAGCAGGAAGTTGAAGCGGCGCACCTTGTACGGGCAGTTGTTTGAACAATAGCGGGTGCCCACGCAGCGGTTGTAGACCATCGTGTTCAGGCCCTCGGGCGTGTGCACTGTCGCGCCCACCGGGCATACCTGCTCGCAGGGAGCGTTCTCGCAGTGCTGGCAGGCCATTGGCTGAAAATGTGCGCGCGGTGCCGCTAGATCGCCTTCAAAGTACGTATCGATGCGCAGCCATTGCATGTTGCGCCCAATGCGCACCTGCTGCTTGCCGACAACAGGAATGTTGTTTTCCGCATAACAGCTCACGATGCATGCATTGCAGCCGGTGCAACTCGCCATGTCAATCGACATGCCCCAGGCGTTGGCCTCGTTGTACTCCCAGTTGGGGAAGAGCGAATTGCTCTTGTCGGTCTGCTCGTGTCCTTCGTTGGCAAATCCGGGGTGGGCCTTGTACTCATCGAGCGTCGCATAGCGAATGATGTCGCGCTCGTTGATCGCCTCATCGGCTTCGAGCGAATTGTTGTCGTGACCTTTAGGCTGGCCGAATCGTTCGCCGCGATGATCCTGGAAGTGGCTCTTGGTGATTGCGATGCCCCACTTGCCCTCCACCTTCCGCATCGATCCGGTCGCACAAAACGGGGCCCATGAGTTGCGAATCAGGTATGCGTTGAATCCCGCACCTGAGCCAACACGTCCGGCAAATGAGCGTCCATAGCCTAAGTGGACAGTTACCGAGTTATCCGGATGCCCCGGCACAGCAATCACCGGGGCCTTGACCTTGCCGTTGCCCACGCATAACTCGACTATGTCGTCTTCTTCGAGGCCATATTTGGTGAGCGTAGCGCCAGAGACCAGCGCCGCATTGTCCCAGCTGAGATTCGTAACTGGCTTGGGCAGCTCCTGCAGCCAGCCAACATTCGACCACCGCCCGTCATAAACATTAGGGTCCGGTCGGAAGATAATCTCCAATGAATCCTTCGGCGCGGGCAAAGGAACACTGAGTCGCTGTGACCGTTCCGGGACGAATACCGAGCTTGGAACAGCGGAAGAGGATGTTCCCTCAATCCAGCCAGCGTGCAATGCTTTCCGCCAGCCAGTTTCAAAGTCACCTTTGATGACCGGTTTCCAAGTCTCGCGCACCGCTTCATATGGACTCAATCCCGGTTCGTCGAGCAACGCCTGCAAGAAGTGGTGCGCTGTCTTGCCACCATAGAGCGGATCAATCATCGGCTGCACAATCGAGATCGTGCCGTCATAAGCGCGAGCATCGGACCAGGACTCCAGAAAATGAGCGGCAGGAATGTGCCACTGCGCATTTTGCCCTGTCTCATCCATATGCGTTCCGAGGTGCGCGGTTACTGTTGCTTTCTCAAAGGCGGCAGCAAACTCTAAATCGACTGGAGCAGAATAGATTGGATTGACATTTAAAGTCACTAGCCAATCCACTTCACCCGCATTCAGATCAGCGACTAGCGAACTCAGATTCGAAGTCTGAGTTAAGGTATCCGGTAAGCCAGCAGACTCAAACGAAAAGGACACCGACTTGGAATTTCCTAAAACATTGTTGATGGCAACCGCTAGCGCAACGACTGTTTTATCTTGATTGAACCCTGAAATCACTACACTCTCGCCCGCATGGGCCTTCAAATCGTGGGTCAAAGCGTCCAAGAACTTCTTCTGCGCATCTGTCCAGTTGTATGCGGGAGCTTCGATACCAGCAACGCCCACAGACTTGGCGAGGGCCGCCGCGAAAGTCGGTATTTCGCTCGCCCTCAATCCAAGACGATGCTCCGCTTTCAATCCTGTTGTTGTTGGAGTGCTTTCGATCGAATAAAGCCTATTCAGTCTTTCTGGCGACTTACGCCGCTCTGCAAATTGACGAACCAACTTATGGAAACCAGGGTAGCTCGCACCCGAGAGGAAGTCCGCATCAAGCGAAACAATCACGTCCGCATCCGTCAAATCGTATTGAACGCTTAGCCCGCTCGTCGCCAATGAGGTTCCCGCAACTGCCGGGTCATATTGCACCAGCGTCGCTTTCGGGTACGCCTTCTTGACCTCGCCCCACTGCCGCGCCAGCGTCGGCGAAGTAATCGTCTCGCTGAGGAAGTAGATCCCCGTCCCGTCACCTGTGCTCGCAACCTTCGCCCGGAACTCCTGCGCAAACTCGGCCCACTCGCGATTCTCTCCGCGGAAGGTCACATGCTGCGATCGGTCGGGATCGTAGAGATCGAGCAGCGTCGCCTGAGTAAAAGGATCTGATGCCCCCTGGTTATAAGGATGCTCGGGGTTGCCGTCGATCTTGATCGGCCTGAACTGATCGGTCTTGACCAGCAGCGGCACCGCGCCCGTGACAAAAGGGTGAGCGGTAGCAAAGTACATCGGCTTGCCGAGAATCAAGTCCTCCGGCGCCTTGACGTAGGGATAGATCGGCTCGTCGGGCTGTTTCGTGCATCCGGCCAACCCGGCCAGCGCCATCGATGCGCCCATCAGCTTGAGGAATCCGCGCCGCGAGACCGGATCGACCCACTCCTGCGCAGCCGAAGGGAACTCCTTCTCGACCGCGGCCTGAAACTCCGGCGTCCCCGCCAGCTCGTCGATCGAGCGCCAGTACCGTTTGCCCTTCACGCCCTTGAGCTCCGCGCGTACAGCATCTACCGTCATCGGCTTGACGGCTTCGTTCATCTTCTCTCCACCCATCTTCTCGCTCATCGGTGGCAGACCTCGCAACTGGTCAGATCTTTCGGATTCCGAATCTTGTAGTGGTCGAGTAGGAAGTGGCCCAACTCATCCTGGCTGGTGAACCTCTTGAGACTTGCGTTCGGAAGCGCAATGCTCCCCGAGAGGCTTAGCGACGCAATCTCAACGGTGGGGTCCTTCGTCGTGCAACTTACACCCTCGGCCGTCGGCACACCGCTCATCTCCTCATCGCCCTTGCCACCCACAGCACACCACACCGGGCGGTCCTCGGCCGGCTTCTCCCAGGCATTGTTATAGATCTCGCCAGTCGGCCGCAGGTTTTTTGCCGGATTGCGATGGCAGTCCAGGCACCATTCCATTTGCAGAGTGTTTTCTGCATACATCAGTGGCATCTGGTCCACGCGGCCATGACAACTTGCGCAACCGATCCCCTTATTCACATGGATCTCGTGGCTGAAGTAGACGTAATCGGGTAGGTCATGCACCTTCGTCCACGCAAGCGACTGGCCCGTCACCCAGCTTTGCCGCACCGGCTCCAGCAGTTGGGCATTGGTCCAGATCTGCGCGTGGCAGTTCATGCAGGTTTTTGTTGGAGGGATTCCGGCGTAGCTCGATTTCTCGACCGTCGTGTGGCAGTACTGGCACTGCAATCCTAAGCCCTGCACATGGTGCTTATGGCTGAAAGGCACAGGCTGGTCGGGCCGCTGGCCCTGGCGCGTCACCCATGGCGAGCGCTGCAACTCATCCAGCGTGACCCCCAGTGCGATCACGATCAGCCCCGTCAATACCAGGCTCGCCCGAGCCAAGGCGTTGGAGCTGCGATCGAATATCTGTGCCATTCGTACGTTCCCCGGCTTCACTTCTTCGATGTGCGCGAAGTGCTTGCGGTCACACAATTTGTGGACGATAGTTGCTTTTGAGCAAAGAGCACCCGCGAGGCGATCAGCCTTGAAGACCCAACATAGCAGCCGGATACCGATTCATGAGAAGTGTGAGACAAAAAAGTTGAAAAATGCGTTTCGGACGAGGACTGTATGCCGCTCAAAAATATCCCCCAGATCAACTGCTGCAAAGGGGCCCCCGTGCCGTTTCCCTGGCCGTCTGCGTTCCAGGGAGTTCCATCTCCCAAAAAATATCACACCAAAGTGGACCTTACCAGTCCAAAATGCAAAGGCAGCCTTCTCTTTTCAGGAAGCCTCGAAGCTCGGGCTGTTTTCTCAAAGTTGCCCTCACTCATCGTCCACTCATAGTAAGCTGAGACCAGGACTGCGACCGCATGGGATTCCTCAGCTATCTTTTCTACCCTTGGAGCCTGATTCTCCAGGTGGTGGCGATCATCCACTATATTCGCCGCCGGCCGGAGATGTATTGGCTTTACATCATCATCTTTCTCGGTCCCTTGGGCGCGGTGCTCTACTTCATCTTCGTTGCGCTGCCGGATGTTAAATCCACCTCCCAGATCTTCCGCGGGATACCGCGCGGCAAGCGCATCGGCGAGCTTGAATTTGCTGTTCTCGACAACCCTTCCGCGGAAAACTATGAGGAGTTAGGTGCTCTATATATGGATCAGGGCAACCTGGAACTGGCTCGTGCCAGCTTCGATAAAGCAGTCGCCGCTCCCTTCAGCACCCTGGATTCCATTTACCGACGCGCACTTTGCGCCCTCGGGCTGAGAGACACTCCAGCCGCGGTGCCCGACCTGGAGCGCGTGGTGGCCAAGGAACCCGACTACGACTTTCATCGCGCCGAGGGATTGCTGGCCCACGCCTACGCGCAGACCGGCCAAAAGGATAAAGCCGAAGCGCTCTTCCTCAAGGCAATCTCCGCCTCGACACTCTCAGAGACCTATTTGAACTTTGCTGAGTTGCTGGCCTCGGAGGGACGGAACGCCGAAGCCCGCCAATGGGCGCAAAAGGTGCTCGCCAAGGAGCGTGCGATGCCCGACTACCTTCGGCGCCGTGAGCGCAAGTGGTTCCAGAGTGCGAACGAGCTGCTGAAACGCCTGCCGGCGTGAGTCTTCGGGCTCGTCCGCCTTTTGCCTAGAAGGGAACCTTCGCGCGAATCTGGTCCTGATACCTCTCTCAGCCCGGCTATAGTGGGATGGGACTCCCATATGCTAAGACCCCTGCGATTCCTGACTGCCGGCTTCCTGCTCGCTTGCGCGATTGCGACAGCGCAGTCTCAGGCTCTCCGCGGCGCCAGCCACCCCTCGCAACTGGAGCCGCCGCAGGAAACCGGCTTTCTGAACCGCACCGTTGAACTGCACGGTGCGACCTACCACTTCCAGATTTACCTGCCCGAGACCTTCCGACGCGACGACAGGAAGCAATGGCCGGTGATTCTCTTTCTGCATGGGCGCGGGGAGCGCGGCTCAGATGGGCTGTGGCAGACGCAGATCGGGCTGCCCCAGGCGGTGCGCGACCACCCCGAGCGCTGGCCGTTTGTCATCATTATGCCGCAGTGTCCGCAGGCCAACTACTGGACCGATCCCGAGATGCTGTCAATGGCTCTGGCCGCCCTAGACCGGGAAACGCAGGAGTTTCACCTCGACACGGAACACACTTACCTCACCGGCCTCTCGATGGGCGGCTATGGCGCCTGGGAGTTGGCGCGGCTGCATCCCCGGCGCTGGGCGGCTGTGGCCATTGTGGCCGGCGGCGTCTTCTGGAGCTATGAGCCGGAGCGCTGGCAGCAGGCATCCACGCTCCCCGGCGAGTACGCGCGCGCGGTCGGCCGCTTGCCGCTCTGGCTCTTCCATGGCAGCGAAGACAACGTCGTCGACCCGCGCCAGAGCGAGTTGCTCTTTGAGGCCCTGAAGGCCTCCGGCGGGCGTGTGCGGCTATGGGTCTACGAGGGTGTCAGGCACGATTGCTGGACCCGCGCCTATAACGAACCCGAGCTGCCGCACTGGTTCCTCTCGCACCACGCCAAAACGCAGTTAGAGCCGGAGTTGCCCCCCTTTGCCGAGCGGGCACTGATATCCCTTCATCCGCCGGCTGTCAAGCTTGCCGACGCGGCGCTCGACTCGCTGGCCGGCGAGTATCGCGACGCCAACGGCCACACGGTGGTCACCATCTTCCGCCAGGGCGACGAGCTTTACGAGAAGAACCCGCAGGGCGAGGTTGCCGAGTTGGCCGCCGAGTCACCCGCAATCTTCTTCTACCCCAACGGATCCAGCTCGACCCGGCTCACCTTCGAGCGCGACGCAGAGGGCCGCGTGACCTCAGCCGTCTACCACGATGACCGCCACGAGGAGCGATGGGAGAAGCGAGCAAGTTCCGCTTCCAGCCATTGAGAATGTTCTGAGTAATTCGACGCTTTGAAAGGGCACGGCTTCAGCCGCGCCGGGATGACCCCAAAACAAGATGGGCTTTAGCCCTGAGGGATTGCCGGATGAGCCAATGCCCCGCGCAGAGTCTCCGCGAACGCATCGCCGTCTTCGCTGGGGCTGCCCCTCAGGCATTCGATTTGAGCGCCTCCTGAGTCCACTGGATAGCCTCGGCATGGCAGCGCATCAGGTTTTCATGGCGCAGACCATGGACGCGCGCGATCTTGTCGCACGCCGCCCAGTCGCCATGTTCCTCGCAGACGATCCAATGCAAGAGAATACCCTCCGCGACCTCCCGGCCCAGCAAGGCGTCGCAAGCCGCTGGGCGCAGAGGCAGCATCCGGATCAGGTCTTCCGTCAAAATCCGCAGCATGGCCGGGAACAGGCTGATCATGCCGATCAAGTATTGCTCGCCGGGAACCAGTCCGCAGAGACCGGCCGCCAGTTCGCAGAAACGCGCCCGCTCAAAGGCCATGCGCAGAATCTCCGAGGGCTGGTCGGCATTGAGGTCGCTGGCGATGGCCAGCATGGCAATGCGCCGGAAGATCGACTCTCCCACCAGCATCAGCGCCGACTGTACCGACGTGATCTCCTGGCGCATGGCGCAGATCGGAGAGTTAATCAGCCGCAGCAGCCGATAGGTGAGCGATGCGTCGCACATCACCAACTGACTCAATCGGTTCAGGTCGACGGGGTCTTTTTGCAAATCCTCCAGGATCTCGAGATGTACCAGGCGATTGCCGGGAATCCTGTGGCTCTCCAGCGGCTCAGGACGGCAGAAATAGTATCCCTGAAAGAGATCGAAGCCCTCCCGGCAGGCCAGACCATACTGTTCCTGCGTCTCGACGTTCTGCGCCACCATGCGAGCCCACGATCCGTCCATCTTTCCTGGCAGATTCCGGCGCTCGAGGGTGTCGATTTGGTCGATATCGACCTTAACGTAGTCGGCCAGATCGGCCAACGGACGGGATTGACGCTTCCCGGTGAAATCCGCCAGCGCCAGCCGGAAGCCCAACGCCTTCAGTTTGCTGCAAGCGGAGAGCAGGCCCGGGGAGGGCTCGGTGCTGGACGGCAGTTCCAGGATCGTCATTCTTGGCGGTAGCACCTGCACCCACTCCTCGGTCAGGGAATCCGCGGTGCATTTCACAAAGGCCGGCTTTCCATGCGCCAGCTCTTCCAGCCCGAAGATCACCGTATTGTCCAGCATGGTGCGGGTCGCGATCTCGCTGTTGGCGCGAACGATCGGCTCTCGTCCATTCCAGAAGAGCAACTCATAGCCAAGCACTTTGCCGCGCAGATCCAGAATCGGCTGGCGCGCCACATAGCGAAGCTCCCCCGCCTGCCTCTGACCCGAATCGGCAACAATCTCCGTGGTAGCATGCCTTGCCATCCAAACCATCTCCTATCCTGTTTATCGTTGCTTTTGGTTAGAACGTGAGAGCATTTTCACTTTGGAAGGAACTTCCAAGCCGCAGCTAAAAGCTGAAACCTAGAAGCTAGAAGCTGACTGCAAGCGCTCACGGAACACCCTCAGTCCCGGTTGCGTAGTAGACTCAGATCGATTGCTTCGAGGAGGCGGCTATGTATTGCAGCGGATGTGGTCTGGCTCTGATGCCGGGGCAGGGCGTCTGCCCGCAGTGCGGCCGTCCGGCGGCGCCGGCCATTCCCGCCGTGCCGGGTATGGAGTTCCAGCTACAGAACTATGCCGGCAAAGTCAAGGCGCTCAGCGTTGTCTGGTTCATCTATGCAGGCTTCTACCTGCTGCACGGGGTGGCCGGGCTGACTTTCGCCAAGAGGTTCCTATTCGGCGGCTTTGGACCCTGGTCCCATGGCCCCTGGGCGCACGGACCGCTTCCCCCGCAGTTCTTTGCCGGGGTTCTGGGTTTTACCTGGATGATTCTGCTCTTGAAGACAGGTCTTGCGATCCTCGCAGCCTGGGGCTTGCTGGATCACCAGCAGTGGGGGCGGATCGTCGCCATTGTGGCGGGTTTCGTCTTCCTGGTGAACGTCCCCTTCGGAACCGCTCTCGGTATCTGGACCCTCGTCATGCTCATGGGCTACCGGAACGCAACGCTCTACGACCAGCTCTAAGAAGACGGCAGACGAGAATCTGGCGGAAACGCTGCCGGCCCACGCCGATTTCGTTGACTCCGGCCCCCAATTCGGGTATTCTGAAGTCCTTGCGCGGTGTTGCGCCTGGGGTCTGTGCGTGTTCACTCTGACCCGGCCAACCGATGGACTCAGGTGATGTTCTGGGCGATCGATTGGCACAGGCTGCCGGCGGCCGGATTTGTGTTCAAACGCGCGCTTTTCGGCGCCTCCGGTATAGCCAGAGTCCTTGAGAGGGGCCAGCCCGAGCATTCCTCACCCGAACAGATTTGTTTGGCAGTGGGTGGAAATTGGCCCGTGCGCTCGATTGGCATGGGCAAGAGCGCTTTGCGTTGGTTTTTTTAGTGGTTCGCCGCACGGCAGGCCGGGCGGTTCCAGTTTTGAAGACAGGCGTCTAAAGAGGGCAGGAGAGAGATGGGCACCTTTGTTCCGAGCGGCAAGGATATTGTTCGCAAGTTTTTCGTGATTGATGCCAGCGGCAAGACGCTGGGCCGTCTGGCGACCAAGGCCGCCGACGTGTTGAGCGGCAAGCTGAATCCCCAGTATGTGCCGTACATCGATGTGGGCGACCACGTAATCGTCATCAACGCCGAGAAGATTCGCTTGACCGGCCTCAAGGCCGAAAGCAAGGTCTATCGCCGCTACACCGGCTTCCCCGGCGGGTTGCGCGAGGAGTCGTTCACGCGCCTGATCAACCGCAAGCCGGAGCAGGTTCTGGAGCAGGCCATCAAGGGCATGCTGCCCAAGAGCAAGATGGGCCGCCAGATGGCCACCAAGCTCAAGGTCTATCGTGGCGACAAGCACCCCCACCAGGCGCAGCAGCCGGTGGCATTGGAAATCGTGTAAAGCGGCGGCTAGCTGCTAGCTTCTAGCCGCTAGCTTGGGCATTTGAGATTCGGAGTTGTGCGGCTTTTAGCTAGAGGCTAGAAGCTAGAAGCTAGGAGCTGAGAGAAGAATGGCAGATCTGGTTCAGTATTACGGGACGGGGCGGCGCAAGTCGGCGATCGCGCGCGTCTTTCTGCGTCCCGGCACGGGCGAGTGGAAGGTCAACGGCAAGGCATTCGATGTCTACTTCGTCACCGAGCAGCAGCGCGTGGCAGCCAAGCGCACTCTGGCTCTGGTCGAGCTGGCCTCGAGCTTCGACGTGGTCACCACCGTCAAGAGCGGCGGCGTGGCCGCGCAGGCAGATGCCGTCAAGCTGGGCGTTGCCCGCGCATTGGTTCAGTTCAACCCCGAGTTGCGCAAGACGCTCAAGGCCGAGGGCCTGCTGACCCGCGACTCGCGCATGAAGGAACGCAAGAAGTACGGGCAGAAGGGCGCTCGCGCACGGTTCCAGTTCTCGAAACGGTAATTGTTGTGCAGGAAGAGGCCAGATGGAATCCGCCGATAAGCAGAGAAAATTTGGTCTCTTTGTTACTGGTAAGTCGGAGCCCATACAGACCTGGGTTGGAGACCTGATCAAGCTTGCCGACAAGGACAAGGTTGAGATCTCCAAGATCGACGGATATGGCGGCGCAGGATTGCTGGTCGCTATTGTCAGTCTGGACAAAGGGCAAAACGTCAGTGAGATCACTGGCGGCATCTGAGGGGTTTTAATTCTCCCGCAAAGAGCGGGCTCAATCCGGGCGCCGGCATCGACCATCCGGATGCAATCCAAAAAGGAGGCCAATGGCCACGATCACAATGAAGGAGCTGCTCGAAGCTGGAGTTCACTTCGGGCATCAGACCAAGCGCTGGAACCCCAAGATGAAGGAATACATCTTCGGCGAGCGCAACGGTATCTACATCATCGACCTGCAAAAGACGCTCAAGCTCTTCAAGGACGCGTCGAAGTTTGTCACCGAGCTTTGCGCCAGCGGCAAGACGATTCTCTTCGTCGGAACCAAGCGCCAGGCTCAGGAAGCAGTGGCCGAGGAGGCCAACCGCGCCGGGATGCCTTACATTAACCAGCGCTGGCTGGGCGGGCTTCTGACCAACTGGGTGACAGTGCAGAAGTCGGTCAAGCGCCTTCAGGAACTGGATGAGATGGCCACGGACGGCCGCTATGAGCTGCTGACCAAGAAGGAAGTGATCAAGCTGGAGCGGGAGCGCAAGCACCTCCAGGCCAACCTGGCCGGCATCAAGTCGATGAAGCGGCTGCCCGATGCGCTCTTCATCGTCGACTCGAACAACGAGGCGATCGCCGTCAAGGAAGCTCGCAAACTGGGCATCCCCGTTGTCGCAGTGGTCGATACCAATTGTGATCCGACGGTGGTCGACTATGTGATTCCGGGTAACGACGACGCGCTGCGCGCCATTCGCCTCTTCACCTCCAAGATTGCCGACTCGGCGGCCGAGGGAGTGAACATGGTTGGCGACAAGGCCTTCCAGGAGGAGCAGCCCGAGCCCGTTGCGGCAGCCGCAGAGGCCGCGCCTGTCGAGGAAGTGGACCTGGAAGCGGCTCTTGGCGGCGGCATTCGCAAGGCGCCCGCCGTGGTTGCGGCGCTGGATGAGGCCGAGGTGGCCGAGGGCGCTTTTTAATCTGAACAGTTGTCAGTTTTCAGTTGTCAGTAATGACGAAACTGGCAAGACGGTGGCCGGTTTAGGTCGGGCTTGTCTCTGACAACTGAAAGCTGATAACTGACTACTGATAACTTGGAAAAGAGAGACAATGACAGTGAGCGAAAAGATTGATGCCAAGCAGGTAAAAGAACTTCGGGAAAAATCCGGCGCGCCCATGGGCGACTGCCTCAAGGCCTTGCAGGAGGCCAAGGGAAACATCGAGGATGCTTTTGTCGTGCTGCGCAAGCGCGGCATGGCCTCGGCGCAGAAGAAGGCCGCGCGTACCACCAACGAGGGCGCCGTGGGCACCTACATCCACGCCGGCGGCAAGATCGGCGTCCTGCTCGAACTGAACTGCGAGAGCGACTTCGTGGCCCGCACTGAGGACTTCCAGGGGTTGCTGAAGGACATCGCAATGCACATCGCGGCCTCCGACCCGCGCTATGTGAAGCCCGAGGACGTAACCGCGGCCGACATGGAGCGCGAGAAGGAGATCTATCGCGCCCAGGCTGCCGCCACCGGCAAGCCCGCCCCGGTGATCGAGAAGATCGTCGAGGGCAAGATGGCCAAGTTCTATGAGGAGGTTTGCCTGTTGGAGCAGCCCTTCATCAAGGACCAGACAGTTAGCATCAAGGAACTGATCGCGCAGAAGGTCGGCAAGCTGGGCGAAAACATCACCGTGCGCCGCTTCGCGCGCTTCAAGGTTGGCGCCCCTGACTGGACTGTGGCCACCACCAAGCCTGTTGAAGCAGCGGCCGAGTAACGCGGGCCAGCAGTTGGAATAGGCAAGGCCCAGGACGCAAATCCTGGGCCTTTTTGCGCGTTCAAGATCGAACGCTTGGCCCAGGGTATGCGGAGACTTAAAAATAAATTGTCTCTTTAACCCATATTGTCTTATAATGCGAGATTGTTGGATCCCCGGCCAGAATGACCGTTGCGGGAGGAAAAGAAATGCCCCGCGCAGCGCTGACACTTTATGGCTATATCCAACGTTCCGGACCCTTCGCCATACCATCCGGAACGCTCGGGCCCCTCGGCGAATCAGCTTCAGGCGTCTTTGAATCAATGGAAACCAGGAGCCATGAGTAGAAAGATGGGTTTGCGAGGCGAATGATGAAGAGAGTCCAGCGTTGGATCCCGATGGCAATCACCCTTGTGGCGACGATGGCCGCGCCACTGCGGGCCGACGAGCTTATCTTGAATGGCGGCTTCGAGAACGGCACATACACCGCCACTGTAACCGACAACAGCCAAACCCCGCCCACAGTTTCCAGCTCCACGGTCCCCGTAGGGTGGACTCCGAATTACGCTTTTGTCATGAATCCCGGTTCCAACGCGGTCTCGACGGCCGACTTCTTCGACGGGAGCTATGCTCTTTCGATCGGGAACCCCGACGGCCAACTATTTGCGGCCGTAAGCCAGACCTTCGCCGATCTCGCAGGGGCCACCTACACGGGCAGCTTCTGGGCAGTCGACGGAGGGGCCGGCAGCGACGGGTTAGCTTACCTTGGTCTCTCAGTCGACGGCGTCCCGCTGGTCAATCCGAACCAATCTGACAACGTTTGGACCCAGTTCACCTTCACCTTCACGGGGACGGGTTTGGACACATTGAACATCGGGGCGCAGACCAGCTCTTCCGAATGGTACGTAGACGATGTTTCGGTCATGGGTCCGGCCGCGCCCACTCCTGAACCATCCAGCCTGTTCTTGATGGGCAGCGGTCTGTTGGCCTTGGCCGCCGTGATGCGCGGCAAGACCGCCAAACGCCGCTAGTATCTCCAGTTGGTTAGGCTAAGCCTGTTTTTCATTGAGGGCCCAGGGCGCAAACCCTGGGCCTTCTTGCGTTAAATCCACCTCGGTTGACCTCAAGAACCGGTAAGATGAAGAAGATTTTGGAGCGGAGAAAGGTTTGGAATGAAGCGCAGAGAGCTACTGAAGCCAGTCCTGGGAGCCGCTGTTCTCTCTCTCGTTTCACGAGCCTTCGCCTCTCTTGGCCAAGCGGAGACGGCGCCGCCAAGCGCCCAGGAGAAGAATCGTATGAGTGAATCCATCAGGAGCAAGCCTGAGATTGCGATGTTGATCTACCCCGGTCTCAATTTTCTTGATCTCACCGGACCTCACGCGGTGTTGGCTCGGGCGGCAAACGTTCACTTGGTTTGGAAGAATCTCGACCTGCTGACGGTAGATACGGGAATCTCCGTAAAGCCGACAACCAGATTTGAAGATTGTCCCAGGAATGTCGACGTGCTTATGGTCGGCGGAGGGCCCGGCGTTGCGGATGTGATGCAAGATCGGGAGTGCATGGAATTCATTCGGGACCGGGGTTCTGCGGCAAAGTTCGTGACCTCTGTGTGCAATGGCTCTATCCTGCTGGGAGCGGCGGGTCTCCTGCGCGGATACAAAGCAACCTCACACTGGGCCTTCCGGGATTTATTGCCGTTATTCGGCGCGATTCCTGTGAATCAGCGGGTCGTGACCGACCGCAACCGCATCACGGGAGGGGGAGTAACAGCCGGAATCGACTTCGGGCTGACGCTGCTCTCGGTCCTGCTCGGAGAAGATCTTGCAAAGGCTACACAACTTGGAATCGAATACAATCCACAGCCTCCATTCGACACCGGAACCCCTGAGAAAGCAGGTCCTCAAATCACTCAAGCAGTGCTTGCTAAAATAGGGCCACGGTTGGAGAAGGTCAGAGATCTTGCCCGTAAAATGAACATTCAATAGCGGCGCCTGGCCCAATCGCGATTCGACGAGTAAGTGCGCCGAGCCGGTATGCGATACTCAAAAAAGCATGTATAAACGGATCGTTCTCAAGTTGTCTGGTGAGGTGCTGGCCGGGCCGCGCGGCTTCGGCCTGGATGCAGGCAAGGTCGCCGAAATTACCGGCGAGATCGTCGATGTCCACGCGCTGGGCGTCGAGATAGGCGTCGTCGTCGGCGGAGGAAACTTCTTTCGCGGCGTTGCCGAGCAGGCCAAAGAGATGGACCGGGTGGCTGCCGACAACATGGGCATGCTGTCGACGATTATCAACGCCATCGCCATGCAAGATGCTCTGGAGCAGCGCGGCGTTCCCTGTCGTGTGATGACCGCCGTCTTCATGAATCAGGTTGCCGAGCCCTACATTCGCCGCCGCGCCGTGCGCCATCTCGAAAAAGGCCGCGTGGTGATCTTCGCCGCCGGCATCGGCAACCCCTTCTTCTCTACAGACACCGCGGCCAGTTTACGCGCAATGGAGATCAAGGCCGATGTGCTCTTGAAGGCCACCAAGGTGGACGGCGTCTACAACGCCGACCCTGTGCTGGTAAAGGACGCGGTCAAATACGACGAGATCACCTACATGGAGATCCTGCGCCAGGGGCTCAAGGTGATGGATCTGACCGCCGTGAGCCTGTGCAAAGACAACAACCTGCCCATGGTCATCTTCAGCATGAACCAGCCGGGGAATATCCGGCGGGTAGTCATGGGCGAAAAGGTCGGATCGCTGGTGACGGCTTAGAAGCAGCACACAGCCCACGGCAGACAGCCTCAGTTCTCAGTTGCCAGTTTTTCGACTGTCCGCTGTAAGCTTCCAGCTGTCAGCTATACACGCCTGGAGGCGTCTAACAGCGAGTGGAGACCGGCAAACCAGCAAAGCTGAATGCATTGACGGGTTTGCGCTGCTTCGCGGCCATCAACATCGTCCTCTTTCATTTCTCCAATCCAAACTGGTTTGGCTGGCTGGCGCCAGTGGTCAACGCCGGCTATGTCTCGGTGAGCTACTTCATCCTGCTCTCGGGATTTGTGCTCGGCTATAACTACAATGCCCGTGCAAGGGCCGGGGAACTCGACCGTGTGCGCTTCTATAAGGCGCGCTTCACGCGAATCTATCCCATCTACCTGCTTAGCCTCATCCTGAGCGTCGGCACGCTGGCCAGGGAATATGGAAGCCATACCCATGCCATGTTCTGGACCGGCGTTGCGCTTACGCCGCTGCTTCTGCAGGGGTTTATTCCGGCCATCGCCACCTTCATGAACACTCCGGCTTGGACCATGTCGGCCGAGGCATTCTACTACGTGATCTTTCCCTGGCTGGCCCGCTGGAAGCGGCCCGAACGCGTGGCGCCGCATCTCGGGAAGATGGCCGGCATCTGGGTGCTCGGGATGATCCCCGGCGCACTCTACATGGCCTTCAATCCTGACGGCATTACGCACCCTGATCGTTGGAGCTACGGCACCTGGCTGTGGGCGCTCAAATACACGCCGTATGCACATCTGGCCAGTTTCATCTTCGGCGTGATGCTGGCTGAGCTGGACGAGATCGTTCCACGCCAGGGCAGGCTGCGCCTCTGGCTGGGACTGGGCGGCTTTGCCGGCATCTACGGCCTGCTGAATCTCGGGCCGCTCGTTCCCTATGCCATCATGCACGACGGCCTGCTGATGCCGCTCTTCGCCTGTATCGTGCTCGGGCTGGCAGGGGAGAATCGGCTCTCGCAGGTTCTGGGTGTCCGCCCGCTGGTCTTTGTGGGCGAGGCCAGCTACTGCCTTTACCTGCTTCATTTCTCTCTGTGGCACCTGATCCACGACTCGCACATCCTTGACATGCTCAACCTCAGCCGCTTTGACCCCTGGATCAGCTATGTCGTGCTGATTGGGCTGGCGCTACTGGCGCTCCACTTCATCGAGAAGCCGGCTCAACGCCAACTGCGCAAGTGGATGAGCGCGTAAGATTGCTTCGCTCCCTCGCTGGATACGCAGGCAAAACCCGGGGATTGCTTGCTTTGACAAAGCCGACCGGGACTGCCAGAATATGGGCATCAGAATTGGGCCTTTTTGGAACGCGGGCGCGGCTCCTGCGCTGTTTGAACGACTTCCCAGGGCAGCTTTGATCCGAGCATTGTTCGAGGAGTCTCGATTTTTCTGAAGCTGAAGACCTGCGAAGTCCCATCTAAATCATGAGCCTTGTCCCGAGGATTGAGCGCCGGTCGCTGCGAATTCATGCCGCATCGGAACTCAATCAATCGTGTTTGCGCCAAATGGTGGGGGCTGCGAGGCGCAACGATATAAGGCACTCATAGGGGGGGACTATGGGAACGATAGTTACGCTCGCGGTTCGCAGCGCTTCGGGGAAACCAGCGTTCACGGCTCCCGAAATTGCCGAGCGAGCGGTGATGATGTGCTCTTCCACGCTGTTCACAGGCCTGACCCGGCGCGAGTGTGAAGAGATTGCCACGCATGCCCAGGCTCAAACCTTCGAGAACGACCAGATCCTTTACATGGAAGGGCAGACCGCTCGCAACCTGGCTCTGATTTTCTCTGGAAGCGTCAAGCTCTCCCGCCTGGGTCCCAATGGAAATGAGGTCATTCTTTGGATGGCCAAACCGGGCGACACGATCGGCGTGCTGGCAGATTCTTTGACGCGCAGCCACACCTGTTCTGCCCGCGCGATGGAGCCCAGCAAACTGCTGGTCTGGGATTTCGGCAGATTGCAAAGGTTCCTTGAGGAGTATCCGCAGATCAGAGTCAACATCGGCGCAATCCTCTCCAACCGGCTCAACGAATTGGAGGAGCGCTTCCGAGAGGTCGCCACTGAAAAGGTCGACAAGCGTGTTGCGATGGCGATTCTGAGGATGGCTAAGCAGATCGGCAAGCCCGCCCACGGGGGAATCGAAGTGCCCCTCACGCGTGAGGAACTGGCACAGATGACAGGCACAACCCTCTTCAGTATCAGCCGACTGCTCTCCAAGTGGGGAGAAGAAGGCTTCGTTCTGCCCCGCAGAGAAGCGGTTGTGGTGCTCGACGCCAAACGTCTCGGAAAAGCCGGCAGCCGCGGAGCCTAGAACCAGTTCTTTTTGCAACCGCAGCGCGAGGGAACGGTTTCCATCATCGTCTGCGAGCGCCTCAGAGTTCAAAGTTGGAAGATCGGCATATTCATGCAAGATGCTGAAACCCTGGTAAATGAGAGTTGGCTCGGCGCAGCATCGCCTAAGAGCCATTTGTCTGCTCTTGTTGCGATCGCAAGCAAGCTTAATCCGTCCCATAGGCTGCTATTCACAAGCATTCCTCACGAAACATCTGTGAACCGCCGGAACGGAATTGACTACTACGATGAGATCACCGCGCAGATAGCCAAGGTTGGCGCCGTTTTGAATGAGAGACAGCCCGTCCACTTGAGGAATCTGGGTTGCGATTGCGGTGCCGATTTTGCCCCGATCGCGTATCTGCTTTCCCGATACCGGGAAAACATGGTGCTTGTGTGGTTCGACGCGCATGCAGATCTCAATACGCCCTCATCACATACCGGAGGTTCTCCCTCTGGGCATTTTCACGGAATGGTTCTGCGGGCATTGACGGGTCATTACGCTTTCGAATTATCTCGCCAATTGAGCCCGCCAATCTTGCCTTCACAAATCATTCTGGCCGGGGTGCGTGAACTCGACCCCGAAGAACGGGACTACATTGCAGAAGAGGCAGTAACTCTCGTTTCGCCAGAAGACCTGGGACAACGCTCCTGGCTTGCGGCTCTCGATACTACCGCCGTACGGGGCATCGCCAACGCATACATTCATATCGACTTTGACGTTCTCGACCCAGAGGACTTCCCTTGGGTTGGATCTCCCGCACAAGGCGGAATCTCTGTTGAGACCTTACATCAGGCGATCGCACAGGTATGCGACCGCTTTCACGTGCTCGGCGTCTCAGCCGTCGAAGTCAATGCAGAGGGAGAGGATGCGATACGGGCCGCGAACATCGTTTTAGATGTTCTCCAGTTGGTGTAAAGGCTTGATCCCATTGCGCAGATTCTTCTCAACTTGACGATTTTGCACCTGTCGAACGAGTCAGGGATGCCCGCCCAGTCCTATGAACTTGCAAAATCGCAACGAAATTTATAGCGCCAATGCTTTAGATATTGAGTGTGGCTCCCCCTTTTATGCACCCCAGCGATTGACGCCCGTCGCTGAGGTGCACGGCTAGAGCAAAACCAGGGAAGCTGTAGCCTGATTTGCATCATTGAAGGCCGCCACTCTCCTCACCCAGGTATCCAAGGCCTGTCGCTGGGGACCCCGATCTGTCGGTCAAGTCGGCTTGAATCCATCGTTCCGAGACATATCATCCATGGTTTCGCTGTGGCCTCGGTCTGGCCCAGGCCACTTTTCCGTCTTTACTCCTCGACAAACGCCAAGAAGCTATGCGGAGCCACCTCGATGTGAAACTCCGTCCGATCGGCTTGCGGCGGCCGCCTGCGCGCGATGCTTGTGGCTGTGCTCGTGGCTTTTGCCGTCTCCGAGGAGGCTTTACTGCCCTGGACCACCTCGCCAGTAGCCAGATTGCGCAGATGCGTCGCCGTTCCAAGAGTGTACACAGTCACCAGCACGGGCGCATCCCGGTACGACTCCACGACAAAGCTATGGTTGTCATAAGCGAAGAGGCTTACCAGGCTCGGCGCGTCAATTTGAATCCTGAAATCGCGCAGCAGATACTCCCTTATCGCGGTGAGTGCCGGTTGCGGCAGCGCATACAGATCGGTAGGGTCCTCCGGGATCGTCAGTACGTACAGGATGCCCTTCGAGTAGCGATCCATGATCAGCAGCGGCGCGCCCCGTCCGTTGGCGGTGCCGCGCACCACGGGCCATGCGTCGTTGGTCTGAAAGTCGATCTCGGGAACCAGGATCTCCGCTGTTGATCCCAGGCTCGTCCCCCCGCCCGCGCCGAATGCGCCCCAGTACTCTGTCGTCTTAAGCACGTTGCCGGTTGCGTGCAACTCGACAATCTGCTCGATTCCTTTGTCTTCGAGCGCCCGCAACAGTCCGGAGGTGATGATGACGTTGCCGCCCTTCACCAGATGCGCCTTGATCTTGCCCACAATCTCCGGATCGGATTTCGCGGACTCAGTTAGCAGAACTGTCTTCGCATCAACCGGGAACTCGGGATGAAGATCGATGGGAATGCCGATCATCCCCAGATAGTTGTGCAGAAAATCTTCACCTGAGTTATCGGGTGCGGTTTGGTAGGGCTTATAGCTGGCGATGCCGATGGGTGTGCCCAGCTTGCCCACCACCGCATTCACCGTCGACAGCGAGTAGCCTGCCACGCTGGCATAGTTGACTGGCCCCGTTGAGGCTGCGCGCCATTTCTCCAATCCAGCCACATTGAAGCTGGTCTCGAGCCCTGACCAACCCTTGCGATCCCCCAACTCGGCCGGCTTCACCAGATTCGACCACTGGAAGAGCATGATCTCCGGGGCCTTGGCCAGCATGGTATCCCACAACTGCTCGGCGTAGCGGTCAAGGTAGCGCGTATCAAAGGTGTCGACCCAGCCGCCGCCATTGCGTCCTGGGGCGATGTTGTCGAAGTAGCGGACGATCTGGTAGCTCTCATACTGCTGCAGGTGCTGGTCGGTGATCACCGGATCGCGCGTCTCGGTGCCGGTGTAGATGCCGTCGAAGATCTTCGGCTCCGCGCCCAGATCGTAGCCGTTGGCCTGAAAGTGCTCATACCAGTTGGGAAATTTGATGATCATCTTCACCTTGGGATTGACGGCCTTCGCCGGTCCCACCACCAGGTCGCGCGAAACCTCGTCCATCAGCCCAAGCCGAAACGCTGTCCAGCTTGCCGTGCCTTTGGCCGCGATGTCCGAGTCTCGCTTCGTGTTGTTGAAGAAGAAGTCGTCCAGCACAATCTCGTCGAAGTGGCGCGCTGTCAGTTCTGAGACGTTCTTTACATAAGCACGGGAGTTGGGGTCAGTGTATGAAAACGAGACAAACTGGCCTGCCTCAACCGTCTCCGAGCCGGCCGTATCCCCGCCTGCCGCGAAGGCGATGCCCCCTGCTACCTGGACCCCGCGCGAGATGAAGAAGCTCTTCACCGTCTCCAGCAGCGCATCGTCGGCCAGAACCCCGCTGCGGTAGCTCTCGATGTAGACCTTGTCCACCTTGATCTGGCTGCTGATCTGCTCCCACGAACTCTGAAGGTATGCCGGATCTTTCATGCGCTCGACCACCGCCACTGGAATATAGATGGCGACGCGGAAGTTGTCGTGGGCCGGAACAGAAACAGGCCCCGGAGTCTGGGCCGAAAACGGAGCGGTCATCGAGAGGCAGGTGAAGACAAGAATCAAGAAAGGCATCAGTCGAATCCGGAAAGGCACGCTTGAATCTCCTTGGAGTTTGCGGCGGAGGTGGGATGCCGCAATGAATGAGTAGTTAATTGCCGAATCGGAGGCGCATTGCGCCGGCCGGCTTTTCGCAGGCCGGAGTCAGTATAAGCGCGCGAGCCTCGTGAATAAAACATTCATGCTGCGATCGAACGGCGCACCACAAAAAGCCCAGCCGCTGAGGCTGGGCTCGATCAGTGCGAAGGATGCCTTCCTTACGGGGTCACCACCTGTGTTGCATGGTTGCCATGCGGAATGCAAACGATTGCGGTGGGATTTGCGCCCGTAGGGTAGGGTGTGGCCTGGGTGGGAGACATCGCGCCTGAGGCCGGATTCAGCCGGAAGCCGGAGACAGAGTCGCCCAGGTGATTGGCGGTGTAGACAAACCGGCCCAGCGCCGGATCCACCGTGATGGCCACCGGTTGCGTATCAGTGGAGTTGAAAGGACTGCCGACAACGTTCACCACCCCGGTTGGATTCCCGGTGGCTTGGACGATGGAGTAGGCCGAGACCGTGGAATCCAGCGCGTTGGTGACATAGATGTAGTAGCCGCGCGGGTCGATGACGATGGCGTTCGGTTCGTTGCCGGTTTTGAAGGGACCGGCGGTCATGAAGGCCAGGTTGCTGCCGTCCAGAACTGTATAGCCGATCAGTTCGTTGGAGGCGTAGTCGGTGACATAGACGAACCGGTCGGTGGGATCGGAGGCGATGGCCGTCGGCTTGACGCCGGCCTGCCAAGGGCTGTTCGTGATCGCTGTCAATGCCCCACCCGAACCGATGGTGAATCCGAAGACCCAGCCGGGATTTGCATTGCTGGTCGTGTTGCCCCCGGGATTGTAGGCCGATTGGTCGTAAGCCGAAACGTAGACGGCGTCGCCCAGGATGTTGCTCCCGTTGTTGGCCAGCACGGTCACGCCGGTGGGAACGATGGTGTCATTCGTGTAGCCGGGTACAGTAAGTGGAACACTATATGCCACCGACCCGATTGCGCCCGAGGAAAGGGTGTATTCATTGAGCTCTGCCTGCGCGGGGCCGCCACTTGTTAGAGCATTCCCGATTGCGGCCGCATATAGGTAGGTTCCTGCAGTGTTGGCTGCAATTGCAACTGGGTTAGCGCTGGCCGATTCTTTCTGCGTTAGCACGCCGTTGAGCCCGATGGCGTAGTGGACGATCGAATTGTTTCCTGCATTTGCGAGATAGAGATTCGCATAGTCGGAGGAGGTGGTCATGGCTACCGGAGAGCTGACGCCTGCGGTGACCCTGGGTGCGCCGGCGCGCAGCGCTCCTGACTGGGAGTCCACGGCGAAAGTGTCGATGCCCGAAGAGCTGGCCACGAAAACATAATCGATGGTTGTGAGCGAGCAGGCAGTCAAGAGGGTGGCCACCAGAAGGCCGATGGAAAGGACCGGAATGAGCTGCCTCAATATGCTGAACTTCATGCGCTTCCTTCGTCGTGGGCCTGTCAGATGCGAGCCCAGATAAAACCGTTTAGGTTGCCCCGTATGGATTGTAAAAGTCCGGTACGGGGTGTTGCTAGAGTGTGTGGCAACCGCACTGCCGCTAAGATGCCTTGTGCGGAATGGCGACTACCGCCGTCGGCTCGGCGTTGGACACGTAGGGAGAGTGTTGTGCATTGACAAGCGTTCCCGTGGAGGTGTCCAGCTCAAAGTCGGAGATGTTGCTGCCCAGAAAGTTGACGGTGAAAAGGAAGTGGTCTGTCGATGGGTCGATGCCGATGGCCACCGGCTGAATGCCTGCTGCGTATGTAACTGGAGTCGCGGAGCCTCCCAGGAGTTCCAGGCTTCCGCTCGATGAAATGGAGTAGGCCTCCACGGTGCCGTCCAGCGCGTTGGCTACGTAAACGTAAGGGTACTTGGGGTCGGCCACGATCGCCGAGGGTTGATTGCCGGTCGGAGTGTCGCTGATCTTGGTCAGTATCCCGGATGGGATCGAGTAACTGACCACAATGCCGTTGGTGGAATCGGTCACGTAAACGTAGCTGCTGGTGGAATCGCTGGCGATGGCCGAGGGACGAATGCCAAGTCCCCGATCACCAACTCCCATGTCATGTGGTACGCCGCCATTGAGGGGCGTGAGGGTGCCGCCGGAGCCTACGGAAAAACCAAAAACATAGCCGACGTTCGGCGTCACAGAGGAGTCATATGCTGCGACATAGAGATACGCGCCCGAACTCAACACGTTGATCGCAGTTGGCACAATCACATCGGCCGGGCTGCCGGGCAGGGTCAGCGGCCAATAGTCAGCGCCTGCGCTCGTATTGGTAACCGGAGTACCCGGTGCGCCACCTGGCGTTGCATTAGAGCCGGTACCCGAGGCGGGCAGGATGGGAAAAACGGCCACCGAACCCGAGCACGGGTCCGCATTGGAACAGGAAGGAAGCGGCTGAAAGGTGTCCACGACAAACAGATTTGACCCGCTCACAGCAGCGGCGAGCGGAAAAATCCCTGGAGTATTCACCGTGTTCTGCGGATAGATCTTCCCATCGGGACCAATTGCAAATTGAACGATGGTGTTGTCGTCCTGGTTGACCACGTAAAGATTCAGGTTGTCCGCTGAAACGGCCTCAGCCACCGGGTTGCGTCCGCCGGAGGGGAAGGGCGAGGTAATAATCTGACGCATAAAGCCGGAGACCGAGTTGATCTCGAAGACGTCGATTTCGCCGTAGCTGTTTGCGCCCGCGGCCTTGGCGCTGGCCACGTAAACGAAATCCGTGGTGGTCGTGCTGCACGCGGTCACAACTCCGGCCGCCAGAAGGCTAGCCGCGCAGACCAGCAGCAACTGGCTCGATTTGTTCAACTTCATGCGCATCTTTCGTCAGCCCGCCACAACCTCTGGCGCGCAAAAATCGGGTTTGGAATCGAACCCCAGGCTACGGATGGAATCGTGCCCGGCATTCGGCTGCGTTCTTTTCAAGACTGCGGATCGCTCGTGCCTCGCTCTTGTCTGAAGTGGAGGCAAGCGGCCACCACCCGAGACACAACTGCATCGGGCGATGATCCTAGTTCGTGCGCCCATCTACCAGGCACCAGGTTGCCGGCCCGGCCAGGCTATAACTGTTCGGCGCCTTGGTCGCATCCGAAAGCGGCCTGAGGCCGCCGGACTCGTCGTTCACCTGCGACCCGGTTACAGTTGAATCGTTGAAGTTGGCCGTATAGAAGAACTGATTTGAAGGATCCTGCACCAGGCATTGCGGGCCGGCTCCGGTGCCGTAGGTTCCTATCTCAGTCGCTGGATTCGAACCATTGAGGACGTAGCCGGCAATGCCGCTCTGTGGAAAGTTCTGCGTGTTGAGTCCCTGATTGGCTACGTAGAGCCATTTACCGGCTGGCTGCCCCACTACCAGATAGATGGGATTGGACAGGTTGATGTCGTCGGGGATCACTCCGCTGGGCGCGGCTACCAGAGCGCCGGAGCTGAGCGAGAAGGGCAGAATCTGGCTGGGCGACGTGTTTGTGGTGCCGTTGACCGTGACAGAAATCGGCTCGTTGTCCAGCACGTAGAGCAATGCGCCGGCGTTCACGATGGCCGTAGCCTGGGACACATTGCCGATCGAGTCGGAACTGTTTACGGTTACCGTCAACTGCCCGCTCGTCGATGTGTACTGGTATGGGAAGACCGAGTCGCCAGTCGCCGGAGTGCCGTTCAACGTGAGCAGCGTTGAGCCGTACAGTACAAAGTCGATCGGATCGGAGGGAACCGGGAAGTAGGGCAGCGCAGCGCCGCTGGCCGAGGTTACCTGGGCGTTCACCACCAGTTGCAGCCGCCCCGTGACGGCATTCACCTGAAACGCGGTAATGTCGCCGCAGGTAATCGCCCCGGTGAGGGCGTCGCCGCAATTGGGGTTGTTTGTGGCCGCTATAGGATTGCTGTTTGTCGAGGCGGGGTCAGGAGAATCGTGGTCCAAAACATAAAGATAGCTGCCCGTGCCGTCGGCGATCATCCGGACCGGGTTGACTCCCTGGGTGTAGAAAGTCTGCTGCGGCGTGAGCGTCCCATTCGCGCCCACAAGGAATTGTGTGATGTTGGAGTTGGCGCAGGGATACTCCGTGGTGCATATCGAACTGCCCGCGGGGTTGGTGCTGACGCCCCGGTTTAGAACATAGAGAAAGCGGCTGCTGCTGAGCAGCACCGCGCGTACCGGGTTGGCGCCGCCCGAAGGAACTGGAGGATTCAATCCGTTGACCGGCGTCAGCTTGCCCGTATTGTGATCGATCTTGAATCCGGCCACATACCCGTTGCCGTTGGACCCGGACGTCACTGTTCCCGTCACATACAAATAGCCGACAGTATAGCTCTGAACGCAAGACGTAATGCTTAAAATAACGCCAGCCGAGAGGGCGCCGATCAGAAAAGCCTTGCCGAATTTCATCAACTTCATGCGATTCCTTCATCCTGGTCCGGCGTGCGCCGCCAAGTTTGCTAGTTCCACAGCAGAGCTGGGTTGGGACGGGTCCCTGTTGCATTGTAAAAGCCGAGGGCAGGTTGTGCCTAGTTTTGGCTGGAGAGAGTTGAAAACAGCGCATTTTTCCCACTCTCCCCGCGTCGTGCGAGGCGGAGATTGCCGCATCTCCGGCTGACCGGCCATTTTCGCGGGCGCTCTCGATTTGGACGCCCCGAGGATGCCAATCGTCATCCCGCGGAAGCCGGAAAAGTGCCGGCACAGGCAGATCCTTGCAGCATGGCCGGTGCTGGCAACCCCGTGCCCTTTCGCCGGCACGGTCAGCCATCTCTGTAACCCAGAATTCATAGAGCTTTCACGCGTTATTCATTCACGCCCCGCCGGGATATGTGATTTTATGGCTCGGAGGAACACCCGTGAAAACTTCCCCTGTCACGACAGTTCTGTTCTTTGCTCTTGCGTTTGTATCGCCCGCATGCCTGGTAGCCCAGCACGACCCCCACAATGGCGATACCCACCGTTTCCAATTCCAGCCGGGCACTCTGGTGCTCAGTCGCAGCAACTATGAGGGAACGGCCTCGACAGTCATCACCGGCGAGGCGCTTCCGTTTGGGTGCCTTGGAGGCTCAACTGGCCTTACCGTCGATGTGTCATTAATCGCTGGCGGCACGGTAGGTGTTGCGGTCCCCTGCGGCATCGCAACCGACAATGGCGAGTATCCAAACATCTTCGACACCCACAACGTCTGGAACAACGCCAACTCCGACGGCAGCTTCGGCGTCACTTCACCGATCTTCCTCGACGATCTGACGACGGACGGCTTTCCGCTCGGTACTCTCCCCATCCCCGACGATCAGATTGTGACAAGTTTCAGCTCGAAGTCGGAGCTGGCCCTGAACCGCTCGGTCGACGGTCGATCCATCACCTTCATGGGGTACAGGGGTGGCGTAGGTTGTGGAGGCTCGGCGGTCTCTCCCACTCGGCCAAATCTCCTCGATACATCGGCTTCCAATACGCCCGGCGTTTGCGATCCGACAAATCCGGTGATCTCAACGTTTTTGAGCGATCCGGTCGTGCCCGCCGCATATTACCGCGCGGTCGCAGAAGTGGATGGAGACGGCCACATCAGCTTCACCGATGGAAACGCCTACAGCGGCGATAACGGCCGCGCGGCGATCAAGGGCGGCAATGACCTCTACTACATGGTAGGCAACGACAACTCCGGCAACCTGTCAAAGAAACAGATGACGACCACCTTCGATGGGGTCGATCTGGCTAACGCGACAGGCGCTGAATTGCTCTTCCCAGGTCAGACCCCACCCACTTCGCCCGACATCGACATGATTGGCCGCCTCCTGTTCACGGGCGACAAGCCCGGCAAAGACACCAACTTCCGCGGCCTGACTATCTTCGATAACACCCTCTACGTCAGCAAGGGCAGCGGCGGCAACGGGATCAACACCGTCTATCAAGTGGGTAGCGCCGGCACGCTGCCGACAGGCACCGCTGCCGAACTCGCGACGGTGCCGATCACAATTCTGCCGGGATTCCCCAACACAGCGGCGAGCACCTCCACTGCGTTTCCCTTCGGCATCTGGTTTGCCGACGCCAATACGCTCTACGTTTGCGACGAGGGCGATGGAACGCTTGTTTCGCCACCAGTCAATGGCAACGTGGCAGACGCCCAATCGCTGGCCACCGCAGGACTGCAAAAGTGGAGTCTGATCGACGGCACATGGGTGCTCCAATACGTCCTGCAAGACGGATTGAATATCGGCGTGCCGTACAGCATCCCATGGTATCCAGCAGCGATCGATCCGGCGACAGGCGGCTGCCGCAACATCACGGGCCGTCACAACGGCGACGGAACCGTCACCATCTTCGCCATCACATCGACGATCAGCGCCAATGGCGATACCGGAGCCGACCCCAACAAGCTGGTGAAGATCACCGATCGCATCAGCGATACAACCTTGCCGACCGGACCCGGGCGCCTGGGTCATTTCACAACCATTCGCAGTGCCAGAGCTCGTGAGGTCTTCCGGGGAGTCGCATTTGCTCCCGAGGATCACGATGACTGGTAAGTAGCAAGAGCTGGAAACCAGGCCGGGAGCCGTGACGTTGTCACGGCTCCGGCTTTTGCTCACCCGCTGGTTTCCCTTTTTTCTCTCACGGATTGCTGGGCGTATCGGGCGTGCCTGCGGGCGCCGCAAACGACAAACCCAGAAAGTTCTTGACGTCCAGTGTGCTGTTGCCGAGAACCTCGCTATACGCCTGCCCCGGCTTCACCGCATAGAAGTTATTGTTTCCTTCAATCTCCCGATGGAAAAACCTGAGCGCCTTTGGTGCGTTGACGCCGCCGGCCAGGGTCTGCGTTGCCGACAGCGCGTAGATCAGCGGATTGACATTGCCCAGGCGGCCTCCATTCCGCTCGACGGCCAGCGCCAGCACACCGGCAATCTCCGGAGACGACGAGCTGGTCCCGATCACCAGGTCCGGCGACCCGCCAACCCACACGATCGCAGCGCTGCGCGGAAGATCCAGGCAATTCTGTGCGGTGAGATCCGCATCTCCAGGGCAACCGCCCATCATCAATGAAACATCCGGCACCGAGCGCTGGCGATTGCTTCCCGTATCCACCAGAAACTGATAAGACGGTTTTGAAAAAATCTGGCTGAATCCGCCGCCTGAGCCCCAGGTGTTGTTATCCACGGTGACCGTCGTTGTAGCACTGATCTGGAACTGTGCCGGCAACCGCGGGTCGAAGTCTGCGTTCTCCGTCTCGTATGTCGCGTCGTTCACACCTGGCGTCGCCGTGGTCGACAGGTTCGTACCGCCTACTCCGGTGACGTTCGGATCGGCCGCCGGGTTCTCCACTCCGGGAACGAAAGACGTGCCATCTGTGGGATTGTTGGCAAAGGCCGCCGATACGCAAGGTACGGCGCCGTCGTCGCCTGAGCTGGCTACAAACGTGATGCCCTGCGCGTTGCCCTGCTGGAAGAGCGCGTGAAAGGTCCTCAAAATGCCGGTGAAGTCGACACCGCCGTTATAGGCCGCCGTAAAATCCAACTCGCATTCTCCAAACGATGAACTTACGACATCGACCTCATTGTCCTCGTCCACCGCCGCATAGGCGTCCGTGACGGAAGCATCGGTAAGATCGGGGGTGTTGTAGAGCGTCTCGCGCGCGCCGGGAGCGGTTCCCAACGACATTTGGGTATCGAGAGATGCCTCCGCCGCGGCGCTGGTGGTTGGATCGAATGCGCCGCTGCCGCCATCGACCAGGCGAATCTTTACCGTCGGAACCGGCAAGTTGGAATTCGCCGAATAGTCCTGAATCAGCAAGTCTCCCCCGCCCAGATCAAGCGTCGAGTTGAATGTATCGTCCAGATCGCTCGGGCTGATCACAGAAGACATGACGATGCCGATGTGCGAGCCGACACCGGCGATCTGCTCCGGACGCCGTGAGCCGAACGGCTCGGTCTCCGTCCGGAATGAGGGTAGTTGGTAAGCCTCGTTGAGGTCGTTCGGATAGAAGAAGCTGTCGCTGCTGCTGAGCCGGAAGAGTGGATCGCTGGACACCAGGGGCTGGGCCAGCCTAACAGAATGAACGTGCGCCGCCAGGTGTGGAGTGAACTCTGGAATCACCGCGCCCACCGAGGCCAAAGAGTCGGGCAAGGTCAGATGACGCTCGGCGGCAGCGAATTTGATGCGCCCCTCCTGGGTCCGCACCACTTCGAGGTGAGCTGCAAACAGGCTCTCCACGGCCCGTACTGAGCCTTCAACTTCGAGGTTCTGAGTCCTCTCGCCGACGACCGTAAATCCCGCCGCCTCCAATGCCGACCTTGCCTTGGCCATGTCGGAAATACTGGGACCGAACTGCGCCTTGAACTCGGCCGGAGTCAGCCAGTGATGATAAGTCGGTGATGTCGAATCGGTTTGATCGCGCAACAGTTGTTCCAGAACATCCTGATGCGTCAATGGCAAGTAAACGTTGAAGTGTGTAACCGCGTCTTGATCTGCCGGCCCGATCGTCTCGAAAGGTGTTGCGGCAAATGCAATCTTTGGGGTGAGACTCATTGTCGTCAGTGCGCACAGCACGACGCCCGCTGCAAGAGAATGGATTCTCATTGGCATCCTTTCTTTTCAATTTGCTCTGTCGGTTGGTCAGGGAAAATGCGGAACACTGATTGCCGGTCTTGCCACTCGCGCGTGTCTCCGCAGTGCCGTTAATATAGCTTCTTCAATTCGAGTTTGTACACAGGAAACTCTTCTGATCCGGAACAATATTACAATCTGCTGACATCAAGCGTCCGTTATCTACGGCGAACGCCGGCTCATCTTTCAGTAACCGAAGCCCGTATCCATCTGTTGTCTCCCACTGTCGAGAGCGTGGAAATGAACAATCCCAATCCTCGCCAGCCCTCAAAAACCCTCGCCGCACCACAAGTGCATTGCAGATCATTACCACCCAATCGGGCACAATAAAAACTGCGGCCGGCTTCCAAACCCGATTGCTCCGGTCTTTACCCCACCTCAAGGGGTACCCCCCTATTTATATTTCTCAAACCTTGCAGATTAATTCGCGGATGTGGAAATCCTCACCGTAACCACGCCGGTTTAAACCCGAATTTGGCTTGCAATCAGGCGATGCACCCTGCCACACTAGAGGGTGGCTACCCAAACGATCGTCATCCTGGATTTTGGCTCGCAGTACACGCAGCTCATCGCGCGCCGCATTCGCGAACTGAACGTCTTCTCCGTCGTGCTGCCCTGCACGGCCCCAATCGCCGATATACTGGCGCTCCACCCGCTAGGGCTCGTCCTTTCGGGCGGACCGTCGTCGGTCTACGATTCCGACGCCCCGGCCGCCGACCCGAAACTCCTCGAATTGGGCCTGCCGGTGCTGGGCATCTGCTACGGGCTGCACTTCATCGTCCATCATTTGGGCGGCAAGGTCCTCTCCGCGCCCCGTCGCGAATACGGCCACGCAGAGGTCATGATCGAGAACGGCGCATCGCAGCTCTTCGCCGAACTGCCTCCGACTCTCCAGGTCTGGATGAGCCACGGCGACGAAGCTCTTGCGCTACCGCCCGGTTTTCATCGCACTGCCGTTTCAGCCAACGCCCTGGCAGGGTTTGAGAACGTCGAGCGCCGCATATGGGCTGTGCAATTCCACCCCGAGGTGCATCACACCCCGCTGGGTCCGCAGATCATCAAGAACTTCGTGCTGTCAATCTGTGGCGCGCGCGGCGACTGGACCCCGGCGCGCTTCATCGAGTCCACCGTGACTGCAATCCGCGAAAAGGTCGGCAAGGATCACGTCATCTGCGGCCTCTCCGGCGGCGTGGATTCTTCAGTAGCGGCCGTGCTTGTGCACCGAGCCATTGGCGACCAGCTCACTTGCATCTTCGTGAACAATGGCGTCCTGCGCAAAAATGAATTCGAAAACGTCCAGAAGAATCTGCGCGAAAAACTCGGATTGAATATCGTCGCGGTCGACGCGAGCCAGCGATTCCTCTCCAGGCTGGCAGGAGTGACGGAGCCTGAGAAAAAGAGAAAGATCATCGGCGCCGAATTCATTGCAGTCTTCGACGACGAGGCCACACGCATCGCCAAAGAGACGGGAGGTGTTGACTGGCTGGTCCAGGGCACGCTCTATCCCGATGTCATCGAGTCCAGCAGCGTCAAAGGCCCCAGCCAGACCATCAAGAGCCACCACAACGTCGGCGGCCTGCCGCTGGGAATGAGGCTCAAGCTGATCGAGCCCCTGCGCGACTTGTTCAAGGATGAAGTCCGGCGCATCGGCCGCGATCTCCAGATGCCGGACGAGATTCTCGGCCGCCAGCCGTTTCCCGGTCCCGGTCTTGCCGTGCGCATCCTGGGCGAGGTCACGCCGGAGCGCGTCGCGCTGCTCCAGGAGGCAGACGAGATCGTCGTCGCCGAGATCAAGTCCGCTGGCCTCTACTCGTCGATCTGGCAAAGCTTTGCCGTGCTGCTGCCGGTGATGAGCGTAGGCGTGATGGGCGACCAGCGAACCTATGCGTACACCGCCGCCGTCCGCGCCGTGCATTCCGAAGACGGCATGACCGCCGACTGGACTCCGCTGCCCTACGAAGTTCTGAAGCGCATTTCGAGCCGGATTGTGAATGAGGTACGTGGCATCAACCGCGTCGTCTACGACATCACCAGCAAGCCGCCCGGTACCATCGAGTGGGAGTGAGTGCTGGCCGCCCGGGCGCGCGCCTTCGGCGCCTTTCTGGATTGGCTCAAATGGAACCCAGGGAAGATGTGATCGAAGGGGTCGGTTGAAGATCGAAGTTTCCGGTAGATGTGCAATGCATTTTCGGAGATGAAAATGAGCTCTGTTTTTACCGTGGTTGAGCCCGGCTTGTTGACGGTACTCGATGAGCTGCGCCGCCGCGAGCCGATCTTTCATAATGCGGCGTTTGGCACAACAACGGCCGAATTCGAACACTCGACGGCGCCCGACTATTGGGAGGTTGGCGCATCCGGCCGGCGCTACAGCAGGGAATTCATTCTGCGCGAGCTGACGAAAAGCGTCCCTTTTGTCGATGCCGCAGCCGCTGGATGGGAGAGTTCAGAGTTTGGCCTTCGCCGGCTCGGTCCCGAGACATATCTGCTCGCTTACACTCTCGATCAATCTGGACGGCGCACTCGACGCTCGACGATATGGCAGCGTACAGAAGATGGCTGGCGGATCCTCTACCATCAAGGCACGATCATCTCGGTCGAGGAAGACGATGCGATTCCCAGGTGACAATCGCCGGGCCGATCGGCAAAGTTTCTCTTCTCTGCGCAACTCACGCGTATTCTTCTTGGAATCCCATTCTGAATCGTCTATGATGCCCTCACCAGGCGCGAACCGAAAGCCCGGAAGATTGAAAGTCATGTTCGAATCCGGGCCGCTCGTACCGGTGAGGAGCGATTCACATGGGTTTCAATGACATGTTATTAAAGGGCCGCGAGTTGGCTAACTCCGCTAGCGAAGTGGTCAGCAAGCTTCTCGACGAATTCAACGCCGCGCTGCCCACGATGAAGGCCTTGGGATTCAGCGTCGAAGATCTTCAAGTTGGCATGGGTGTGCTTCCGGAGGTCAGTGCAAAGCTGATTGCCGCTGCCGACAAGGTGGACGTAAAGGCAATCGATGGAATGATCGAAAAGAAGAGCGAGCAGAAGACGCTGGTTGCCGTGTTGAAGGCCCTGCAAACGGCCTACAACGTGAGAGATCAGTTGGGCGATCTGGGATTGAAAGGCGTCGAAATAGCTCTTACGCTAGGCATCCCTCCCAAGGTCGCCATCGGCTTCATCAAGAACGCGGCTATCCCTGCGCAACCTCTTGCCGCTGCAGCCGATTAGTTCTCTGCGTGAATGAGAAGATTCCGGCAGACGCATTGGGAGGGCTCCTGACAGCTCAATTCCTCTGATCGCGCGTCCGGCCCGCTCGAATGAAATCTGCTACTCTGTTGCCGGTCGCGTGCGCAGTGCGACCACCTCACGGCTGAGTGCGTCGAGCCGGGCCAGCAATTCGGCATGGCGCTTATCGGCAGCAGAGGGGTCGAAGGCCTCCACGTAGAAGGTTCCGTTGGGCTCCAGTTCGCAGCGATGCACCTCGTGGAATTCCTCAAATCCCTGGCGATGGATCACGTCGAGCAGTTCCTCGCGTGTGAGCGACTCGTGGCACAGCGCCTTTTGATCGATCTGCCCGTTGCGAATCAGCACCGTCGCCCGACCCTCCAGTGCGCGTGTCAGCCGCTTCGAGCGAAAGAGCACCCGCACCACCAGCCAGTTGATGGCCAGCAGGCTGAAGGCGCCGATCACACCACCGGTCACCGAGTTGTCGTCGCCGATGATGGCGTTCTGAACGGTGTTCGAGAGCGACAGCAGCACCACCAGGTCGAAGGGGTTGAGCTGGGCCAGTTCCCGCTTGCCAAACAGGCGCAGCAGCAGCACCAGCACCAGGTAGACAATCACCGGGCGAAGCAGCTTCTCCAGGATCGGAAGCGGCAACTGAAACATGTGGTCGAAAACAAGCGAATGCGGCATGACACGAGGATAGAATGCTTTGTCGCCCGGTCAAAACGGCGAGGGCCGCTCTATGGGGCCGGTTGCAACTTTGTGAAGTGGAGCACGCAGCTTACTTCGTGAGTTTCCGGATCGGCGGCGATCTTGTAATTCGCGGCGACTCCAGAGAGCGAACGCATCAGGACCGGGTCTTCTTTCTGTGCCCGAAGGACAAAGCCGGAAAGATAGCTCTCATCGAATGGGTCGCCGGGGAGCATCTGCCACACGCGCATGAGCCGAACGCGCAGTTCATCGCTGACATTCTCAAATCTGACGAAAGCCATGTGATAAACCGCGCCTGGATTCACATCCACCGTATAGTTGACGGTGCCTGTAGTTTCGTCGAACTCGGGATGAGGAGTCAGCTTGCAGTCAAGATAGCCCTTGGACTTATACCGTGAAGCAATCATGAACCAGGCGTCTCGAAAAGCCTGACCCTTTGCCAGGCCGGCGTGCGGAGCAAGGACTTTGTCGATCTCCGCCAGGGTGACGGGAGCGTCTGGTGGCAGGTGGATGGATCCGAGCTTATAGATCCTGCCCTCATCGATCGTCGCTGAAAAAGGCACATCGATGGCATCGGCAGTGACGATGGGTTCACCGGAGCGGATGGCATGTGCCTTGGCGGCGGCGTAGCCCAAGTCGGTATAGAACAACTCAAGTGCGTGCTCCAGGTTTCTTGCCGAGTTCTCTGCGTCGAACGGGCTCCCGGCCTCATGATCGGCGACTCGCTGAACCGCAGATTGAAGCGGGGCCGAAACGCCCTCCATATGGATTGGCCCCACTCTCACCGGCGGCGTCGTGATGGCCAAGCTTATGGCTCCGACTTTGTGCAGTTTGGGATCCGTATAGGGAATGGCCGCGACGGCAGCTTTGATTCCCTGAGCTGCGAGCATTTCTCCCATAGCCCTGCGCACGCCCTCCAGTAGTCCGCCTTCAGCGGGTACCTTGCCGTGATAAAGCGGAAGCCGGTCATGCAGCTTCGCATCCAGTTCCGTGCCTGAAACGAGCGGCAGGTTATCCAGACGTACGGGATAGAGCGCGGTGGACGGAACCAGGGTGTAGACCAGGTCGACCCCGTCGAATTTGAAGTTGAGGGTCTCGAAGACCCCTGTGTCCATTAGCTTCTGCGAGTGTTCCTTCATCTCGGCGAAGTCCAGAACCGTGCCCTTTTTCAGCCCTGCCGCAGCCAGCAATTCCTGGTCGGAATACTCCGGTGCGCCTTTGAACTGGATGGTCTTGGGTACAAACTTTTGCCCGGCCGCGGATAAATTGGCACAGAGAAGCGCAACGGCAGGTAAAAGCAAAAAAGAAATGCGCCGCATGATAAGGAGGGAGTAGCAAAGAGCGGTCCCGTGACAACGGGAGAGAGATTGCAAGCGCGAAGCTACTGCGCGGTGCCCGCAGTTGCCATGGGGACGATCACCCAGTTCGCAGGGCCGTTGTTTTCGGTCACGGCGACTTCCGCGGCCTTTGCCGGTGTTAAGTTGCATTCTCAAGCCCTCAGTGCGCGTCAGCCATTTTGTAGTTCTGGTACACGGCTTTCAGCAATGTATGGCGCACCCTGTAGACTGCGTTCTCACGATCGCCATTTGGAACTGCCTCCACAAGAGTGATGGCGACACGGGGGAGCAGATACTCTTTGCCCTCGACGACGACCCGTGCGTAGTCGATCCGCCTGCCTTCCTTCGTAACAAGACTCGTGGGATTCAATTCTGCATTGGTAATGATCCGAACAATGGCGCCTGAATCCGGAGAAACGAAAATTTCGCCGTGATAGCCCACGACCTTCTTGAACGGAACCCAGTTGGTGTTCAAGACCGTGTGTCCGCCAACAGCTGTGGAACCGCCGACGGAGGCGTCTGGAAAACAGCAATAGCTCACGTCGAAGTGCGACTTTTTCTTGTCGACTGCAAATGAGAAGACGGCGACCGGTTTGCCGTCGATCGTCTGCCAGCGCAACCAGTCGAACTTGCCCATGGCTGAGGCTTCCCCTACTACTGCGCCAAGATTGAATCCCGGTTCGCCTTCCGAGATCCTGCCGTTTTCTCCCCACTTCGTCTTGGCTCTGGAAACGGCGGCTTTCTCGATGCCTTTGTCCATCTCTACCGGCTCAATGTGCCGATCGAAAAGCTGCATCGGACCGTTCAGCAAGATGGCGGTAGGAGCCTCGCTGACGCCTGTTCTTCTGGCATCGTCCTGGTACCGGACCGTGGACTTGAAGACCGACAGGTGGGGATTCTGCATATAAGTTTTTGTCGCGTAATCCATGGCCTTGGCCAGGATCGCCTTCTGCGCGGCAGCATCGGGCGCGGGAGCGGATGGAAGGTCGGCCGGCGGAGGCGCAAGGAAGGAGGTTTTCCCTTCAAGAAGTTCAAGCTCCGCTCCGGTGAGTGAGCCGGGAACAAGGCCACTCATTTTGCTCATCGTGTCGTGGGTCAACTCTTCTGTGAGATCAATTTGCGTGAGCTTCTCGGCAACCTCCGGGTCGGTCTTCTTGTTCTGCTGCATTGAGGCCAGCAGAACGTTGAGTTCCTGCACGGTGATCTTCTTGTTGGCGGCCCAGGCGTGCGGAGCAGCCATGAGCAACAAGAGAATCCATCCAAATCGTTTCACAGCTTCGTTCCTTCCCTGATTCGTGAAAGGAGAATTCTACTGCATCACCATCGGGCGTGAATGTGACCAGGACCGAGTTGTATGAGCAACAGCGAATTGCCAGGTCTCTTGCTAGAGCGCATCACCCGCCGTCACATGCGGCGGGCACGCGGCCGCAGCCTCAAAGTACCCCAGCGACTTGCGCAGACCTTCCATGAGGTTGATCCGCGGCTCCCAGTCGAGCAGGGCGCGCGCTTTGGCGATGTCGGGGCAGCGGCGCGTGGGGTCGTCCTCCGGCAGGTCTTCCAGGCGCAGTTCGCTCTTCGAGCCGGTCACTTCCAGCACGGCTTGCGCGCATTCGAGAATGGTGAACTCATCCGGATTGCCGATGTTGACCGGCAAGTGTTCGTCAGAGCGCGCCAGGCGCAGGATGCCTTCGATCAGGTCGTCTACATAACAGAAGCTTCGAGTCTGTCTGCCGTCGCCATAGATGGTCAACGGTTCGCCGCGCAGGGCCTGCATCATGAAGTTGGAGATGACCCGGCCGTCGCTGGGGTGCAGGCGCGGCCCATAGGTGTTAAAGATGCGAACCAGATGAGTGTTGACACCGCGCGAGCGGTGATAGGCCATCACCAGCGCCTCGGCAAAGCGCTTTGACTCGTCATAGACCGACCGCGGTCCAACCGGGTTCACGTTGCCCCAGTAACTCTCCCGCTGTGGATGTTCGAGCGGATCGCCATAGCACTCTGAAGTCGAGGCATGCAGATAGCCCGCACCGTATTTGGCCGCAATTTCGAGGGTGTTCTCGACACCCGCCGAGCCTACTCGCAGTGTCTCCAGCCCCAGGCGAAGATACTCCGGCGGGCTGGCCGGCGAGGCCATATTAAACACATAATCCAACGGTCCCCAATTGGAATCCAGCCCAAAGGGCCTGCAGATGTCGCGCTCCTCAAATTGGAAGCGAGGCTCACGGGCAAGATGAGAAATGTTCTCCAGATCGCCGGTGGAGAGATTATCGACGCCGACGACGCTGTGGCCTTCGGCCAGCAGGCGGTCGGTCAGGTGAGAACCAAGAAACCCGGCGGCGCCGGTAACAAGGACGTGCATCGTCAAGTGTTCATTCTCCGGGAAAACTTCAACAGTTCATACTTTGAATCAACCGCGATGCAAGCTTAATCGGCCAGGCTAACTCCGTTAGTTCCGCTACTACACCATCAGTTTGCGGGGTTTGCCTTCCTGTGCCTGGTAGCACGGTGGCCGGCCCACGCTGACATAGGTGAAGCCATGATCGAGCATCGCCTGCGGCTTGTAAAGATTGCGGCCGTCAATCACAATGGGGAAGCGAACCACCTGATTGAGGCGCGTAAGGTCGATCTCGGCAAACTCTCTCCAATCGGTGAGAATCAGCACGGCGTCGGCGTCCTGTGCCGCCTCGTAGATATTCGTGGCATAGATCATCCTCTCCGACGCCGGCAGTACTTCCCTCGCTCGATCCATGGCCGCCGGATCGTAAGCTGCGACAGTGGCGCCGGCTTCGATAAGCTTTTTGATGACGTCGATCGCCGGAGAATCGCGGATGTCGTCGGTACCCCCTTTGAAGGCGAGACCCAGCGCCGCAAGCCGCTTGCCGGGCAGAGTCCACAATGCCGCGCGCACCTTGTTGAAGAAGACTTCCTTCTGAGTCTCGTTGACCTTTGAGACCTCCTGGAGCAGTTGGAAGTCTACGCCCTGTTGCTGCGCCACCCAGTGAAAGGCCGCCACGTCCTTGGGAAAGCAGGAGCCGCCATAGCCCAGCCCGGCGCGCAGAAACCTGGGGCCGATGCGGCTGTCCATGCCCATGCCCGCGGCTATGTCCACGATATCCGCATCCACGGTCTCGGCCAGATTGGCCACCGCGTTGATGAACGAGATCTTCAAGGCCAGAAAGGCGTTGGAGGCATGCTTGATGATCTCCGCGCTTTGTGCCGAAGTCACCAGCAGCTTGGCTGGCACCGAAGTGCCGCATCTGCCCGGGAGCGCATAGGGCTGGTCGTAATAGCTGCCCCCGGTCAGCGGATCATAGATACGCCGCAACACCTCGGCCGCGCGCTCGGAGTTGGCGCCCACGACAATGCGGTCGGGATGCAAAAAATCCATGATGGCCGTGCCTTCGCGCAGGAATTCCGGGTTCGAGACCACATCGAAATTCTGCGGCTTCACGCCATGGCGATGCAGCACCCGCCGTATCCACTCGTTGGTGTAGACCGGCACGGTGCTCTTTTCCACGATCACTTTGTAAGCATTGATCGAGCGGGCGATCTCAGAGACCACAGCCTCGACGTAAGAGAGATCGGCTGCGCCGGTATCGCCCTGAGGCGTTCCCACGGCGATGAAAACGGCCTCGCTTTGCTCTACGGCCGCGCTCAGATCGGACGTAAACACCACGCCACGCCCCCTGTGCTTGGCCAGTAGTTCGGGCAGATAGCGCTCAAAGATGGGCACGCCGCCTTCCCCGAGAACCTTCACCTTTTCTTCGTCATTGTCCACGCAGGTGACCTGATGGCCAATCTCCGCAAAGCAAACGGCTGCAACGAGTCCCACGTAACCGGACCCGATCACACAGATGGATACTGGCTTCGACATGTGCTTGTACGGTCTCCTTTGCGGCTTCCCGCGGGGCGATGGCAGGGGGGTGATTCCTTCCCCGTCGGGTCGCCCTCGACCTGACAGAGGACTGGAGCTCGAATCCCGGCCCCAGGCGCTTGAACCTCAAGCCTGGGAGTCGGGAATCAAACCATGCGCCACAGAATTCAAGATTCTTCCGCTCCAAGGTTAGTCGTTGCAGGGACCATGGGGCAAGCTGGACGGTTCTTAACATGGCATTTGTCGGCACCAAAGTTTCCTTAAATCGTGCTGCGCCATGGCTATGCCGGTCGGCAGGCGGATTTGTCCCTCTGATAAAGTGGGAATGCAACCGAATACCCAACGCCCGGCTGCATAAATGGGCTGGCAACAACCTTGATCTCTGTGGAAAAGAGGTAAATCTCATGGCAAGCAACTCGCAATCCTCCTCTTCCACCTGGGCTCCGTTTCGCATCTCGCCAAACTTTTCCGAGCGGGTGTGGGGTTACCGGGACCTTCGCCCCTGGTATGACATGGTGGCTGAGAGCGGAGAGCCCATCGGCGAGGCCTGGCTCACAGGAGACCACTGTGTCGCCGCCACCGGTCCGCACGCCGGCCAGACGCTGGGCGCGCTCTTCGCTGAGAATCCCGAAGCCCTCCTTGGTCCCCTGGCAAGCGGGGACAAAGCCGCCGCGCGCAATGCCTCGCCCTTGCTGATCAAAGTCATCTTCGCCAGGGAGAAGCTCAGCGTGCAGGTGCATCCCGACGACAGGATGGCGCAAAAATACGGCGATCCGCGCGGTAAGACTGAGTGTTGGTACGCGTTGGAGGCTGAGCCGGGAGCGCAGGTGGCGTGCGGGCTCAAACCGGGTGTCACCCTGGACGGCGTCAAGGCCGGAATCGAACAGGGCACACTCGAAGCCAGCCTGAACCTGGTCGATGTCGCCCCCGGCGACATGATCTTTGTGGATGCCGGGACGGTTCATGCCATCCTCCCCGGATCGATCTTGCTTGAGACCCAGCAGAATTGCGACCTGACTTACCGGATGTACGACTACGGACGCGGACGCGAGTTGCACATTGCAAAATCTCTTGAAGCCACTCGCCTCAGGACCCGCGCCGGTAAGGTGCCTGCCAGGGTGTTGGCCGACCGCGGCATCCTGATCGACGAGGAGTACTTTCGCGTGGAGCGAATCCCTGTGGACGACAGCAGAGCGAGCCTTACCCTGCCGGGCGAAGGCGAGACAGGCTCTGGCCTTGCGTACTTGTTTGTGGCGCGAGGCGCAGCGAGAATCTGCGGGCCGGGTTTTGAGCCGATCGAATTGCCCATGGGAGCGATCGCGGCTGTTCCCGCGCTATCCCCGGAGTTTGCGGTGGGAGATGCGGGCGGCCCGAATCCGAGTAGAGCGGATTCCAGCAGACTGGAATTGATGCGCATCACACCTCGTTGGCCGGTGGACGCCCGGTGACGGTACACAGTTGAAGAGAATCGCGCTCGGTTCCCTCTGATAAATCGCGACTTAGGATCCCCATCTCCTGATGGGTGTGCCCGTGGAGGAGAGTATTCGCGGAATCTTTGCCTTACATTTTCATCTTGCCGATGTACACTCAACCGAAAGGGAATCTTCGGGGCGTGGGTGTCCGGCAACTTTGAAGGAGACGCAAATGCGTTTGAAGCCGAACTTGTGGCTGGCCCTCGCAACTCTTTTTGTCAGCGTTGCATATTCCGTCCATGCGCAATCCGCGCCATCGGCCGGGGGCAAGAGAATTCCCTTTGCCGTCGGCGCCGGCGTATCCGGCTACAACCCCGACGATGGGCACGGCCATCTTCTCGGCGGTACACTCTGGGTTGATTATTTTCCGAGCTGGGTGCCGCCGTTCATGCGCGGAATCGGCTTGGAAGCCGAGGCGCGCGACCTCAACTACGACCGTTCGCCGGATCTTTCGGCCAATCTACGCCAGGACGTAGTCCAGGGCGGGTTGATTTACTCCTGGCCAGTCTTTCATGACTTCCGCCCCTATGGGAAATTCTCCGAGGGATATGGCAACGCGGACGAAGGGTCGGCAGCAACCGTACGCTACCACGATTCCCGAACAATTGTCAGCGGCGGCGGCGGCGTGGAATGCCGTGCGTTCCGGAGTCTGTGGGTGCGGGCCGATTATGAATACCAGTCCTGGCCCAATTTCTTCAAGCACCCCGCGACCTTGACCGAGCCTGCCCGTCCCGCCGGACGGCTCAATCCACAAGGTTTCACGGTCGGCGCGGTCTTTCATTTCGACCGTCCCCATTTCCATTGAAGGCGCCTGGGTTGAGAGCACAAGAGATGCTGAGTGAGACAGCAGTGTTGGCCACGATCGTCGGGCGCCCAAATCCCTTTGTCACGCGGTCGGTGCTCGGAGTTCAAGTTGCAGTCAGCAGCTACGATGAGGTGATTCAGCAGAGTCTTCTCTGGGCAAAGGAACGGCCGTCGGGCGCTCTCTTTTTCGCGGCTGTCCATATGATTATGGAAGCTGTCGACGACCCAGCTTTTCTTCCCCGGCTCAATGCGGCCGGCACCGTCTTCCCAGACGGAATGCCCGTCGTCTGGGCGCTGCGCATGCTGGGAGAAAGCAAAGCCCAGCGAGTCTATGGCCCTGACTTGACGGTTGCTATGCTGGCAGCGGCTGAGGATGCAGGTGTCTCGGTGGGTTTCTACGGAGGCAGCCAGGCAGTTCTCGACGCCCTGGTCCGGGTGGTTCGCCAGCGGCATCCAACACTCAGGTTGGCCTATATTGAAAGCCCGCCATTCCGCCCACTTACACTCGAAGAAGATGCAGCCGTCGTTGACCGGGTCGCCGCATCAGGGGCGCAGTTTCTTTTTGTTGGCCTCGGCTGTCCCAAGCAGGAAAGGTGGATTGTGGAGCACGCGGGCAAGATTCCTGCCGTGATGTTCGCCGTCGGGGCGGCCTTCGACTTCATCGCCGGCAGCAAACGCCAGGCACCCCGATGGATGATGCGTTCTGGCCTCGAATGGATCTTTCGCATGGCAACCGAGCCGCGGCGTTTGGCGATGCGTTACCTCAAGCACAATCCCCGATTCGTCATCCTGTTCCTCCGGCAACTGCTGATCCGGCCTGCCTGAAGTAGCCTTTGCGGCAAACTCAACCGGTTTCTCGGCATTGTTAAATCGACACAGAATCCAAGTGTCTTGTATCAGGTCACGATGATGAATTCATCCGTAATGCCGCACGCGGTTCTCCATTCTCCGTCACGCCAAAGGTACTGCCGGCTAGGGTACCAGCGACTTTGATTCGCAGCGGTTCCACGCACGCTCTCCGCACGCTATGAAATAATAAGTCGGCGGGTTTTGCCAAATCGCTTTGGTGGTTGTTGTGTCCGTGTCGCCTTTTGCCGAGCGAATTCCTTTTCCCGCGGGCGTGTTCAGTTTTCGAAATGTTAACCGTCGAGGGAGAAGCCGCAGATGTCGATAAGAAACGCACATGTTTTGGTTTGCGGGGCAGGTGGGTTTATTGGCGGCCACCTGGTGAACAAGCTCTTCGCCGAGGGTGCGGCCAGTGTTCGCGCTGTCGACATCAAGCCCTTTGACGAGTGGTACCAGCGGAATCAATCCGCCGACAACCGGATTCTCGACCTGCAACTGCGCGATTCATGCCTCGATGCCGCCAAGGATATGGACGGCGTCTTCCAGCTTGCCGCCGACATGGGTGGCATGGGTTTTATCGAGAACAATAAAGCCCTGTGCATGTTGACCGTGTTGACCAGCACGCACATGCTGGTGGCGGCCCGTGAAGCCGGAGTCAAGCGCTTCTTCTACTCCTCTTCGGCCTGCGTCTACAACGCCGACAAACAGCGGGAATACAACGTGGTTCCATTGAAGGAAGAAGACGCCTATCCGGCCATGCCGGAGGACGGTTATGGCTGGGAGAAGCTCTTCACAGAGCGCATGTGCCGCCACTTCCGCGAGGACTTCGGCCTGGAATCCCGCATCGCGCGCTTCCACAACGTCTATGGCCCGCTGGGCACCTGGATGGGCGGGCGCGAAAAAGCCCCCGCGGCGATCGGCCGCAAGGTGCTTGAGGCCAAGCACTCCGGCCGCCATGAGATCGAAATCTGGGGCGACGGCCATCAGACCCGCAGCTTCATGTACATCGACGATTGCACCAAGGGCATCGTCGATCTCTTTGGAAGCAACATTTTGGAGCCCATCAACCTCGGTTCCAGCGAATTGGTGACCATCAACCAATTGGTAGACATGGCCGAAGACATTGCCGGCATCAAGCTGAAGCGGAGCTACAACCTGAGCGCCCCCAAGGGCGTCAATGGCCGCAACAGCGACAATACGCTGATTCAGAGACTCCTCGGCTGGGAGCCCTCCACCCGCCTGCGCGACGGCATGGAAAAGACCATGGCCTGGATTGACGAACAAATGCTGGCCGGCGTGGTTTCAAAATAATCGCCTTGCCGGATGCGAGCCGTTGAGGAGCGCACCGGCGCCGCTCAAGCCTCTTCCATAAGGGCCGAAAATGCGTGTTCTCACCCTGCGGGCATCGGCAATTTGATGTCCGCTCATTTCCTAACCCACATCCTTGATGCACAATAGAGAACGAGATGAGCTTCCGATTCGCATTACCCGATGATCTTCGCGGCGCCGTGGACAAGGCCGCCGCCGACTGGACCTCCAACAACAAAGTTGCCCGCTTCTGGAAAAGGGACCCGAGCCTGTGGACGGGCGACGGCGAAGAGAAGTGGCTCGGCTGGATCGACATTGTCGAACGCCAGCAGGCGGATCTGGCCACCTATGCCGCGCTGGGAGCGGAGATCGAGACCTCTGACTTTCAGAGTGTGCTGCTGCTCGGCATGGGCGGCTCCAGCCTCTGCCCCGAGGTGCTTTCGATGACCTTTGGACAGATGCCCGGTTTCCCCGAGTTGCACATCGTCGATTCCACCGATCCCGAGCAGGTGTGGACGGCCCGCAACGATGTCAACCTCGCCAATACTCTTATCGTGGTGGCCAGCAAATCCGGCACGACCCTGGAGCCGAACATCCTCAAGCAGTATTTTTTCAACGAGATGAAAGAAGCCGTGGGCGCCGAGGAAGTGGGTAGCCATTTCATCGCCATCACCGACCCCGGCTCGAAGATGGAGCAGGTGGCTAAAGAAGATGGTTTCCGCTACATCTTCTATGGCGATCCCGCCATCGGCGGACGCTTTTCGGCGCTCTCTCCCTTTGGCGTGGTGGCCGCGACCCTCGCCGGTCTTGACACAGAGAGGTTGCTCGCCGAGGCGGCCAAGGCCGTGACCTCGGCCAAGCTGGCGCCGGCCGAGAATCCCGCCGTCGAGTTGGGCCTGATCCTGGGCACTGCGGCCAATGCCGGACGCGACAAGCTCACCATCTTCACTTCGCCGGAGTTCCACGACCTGGGCGCCTGGCTCGAACAGCTGATCGCAGAATCCACCGGCAAGCTGGGCAAGGGAATCACCCCCGTCGACCGCGAGTCCGTCGCCGCGCCCGAGGTCTATGGCGCAGACCGCATCTTTGTTTACATTCGCTATACGGGCACGACCGACTCAAGCCAGTACGCACAGGTTGCCGCGCTTGAGGCCGCCGGTTTTCCGGTCATCCACATCGACCTCGCGGAGCGCTACGAGATCTTCGGGCAGTTCTTTACCTGGGAAGTGGCTACCTCCGTGGCCGGCTCGGTGATGGGCATCAACCCCTTTAACCAGCCGGATGTGGAATCGGCCAAGATCGAGACCCGCGCCCTCACCGAGGCCTACGAGCGGACCGGCAAGCTGGCGCAACGCGAGCCGGTTCTTGAAGATGTAGGCATCAAGCTCTACGCCACCCCGGCCTATGCCGCCACGCTCAAAGCTGCCGCACCCGGCGAAACGCTGGCCGGCTATCTGCGCGCGCATCTCAGCCAGATTCATACCGGCGACTACTTTGCCGCGCTGGCTTTTCTGCCCATGTTCCCCGAACACGAGGCGGCAATTCAGGGCATTCGGCATAAAGTGCGCGACGCCAAAAGGGTCGCTACTTGCCTCGGCTTCGGCCCACGCTTCCTTCACTCCACCGGCCAGGACTACAAGGGCGGTCCCAACGCCGGGGTCTTCTTGCAGATTACCGCCGATCACTCCGTCGATGTGGCAATTCCTGGGCAGAAGCTGACCTTTGGCATTGTGATCGACGCCCAGGCCGCCGGCGATCTTGCGGTGCTGGAGTCGCGCGGCCGGCGCGCCGTGCGGGTTCACCTTGGAGCCGATATCGAGGCAGGGCTATGGGCCTTGGACGCGGCCATCAGCTCAGCGCTCGGGTAATGTGTCGCCGAGGTCAGACAGCCCCATTTATACTGGGCCAAGGTAGTGGGACAGCCGCCAGCTAGAGCCGGGCCTCCAATTGCTGTACCCCGGAACCATGAATGCCAAGTGGGTTTTTCCTCACGAAAGACCCACCTCGTGCGCGTCCGATTAAAGCATATCTATCGTAGAACCGATCTAAGAAACTACTGCTAGCCAAAGGAATGGAATGGACGAAGACTTTAATCCCGATGAGCTTCGGCCGATCCCCTACCGGCCTGACACCGAACTGATGCTGGGTCCGTGGACGCTCGGGACCCTCTTCTTCCTTTTGATCCTGCTCTGCGGCATCTGTTTCTCGGTGGGCTATTCGGTTGGCAAGCGTGGCGCTCACAACTCCCCGGTCACCGGGCAGCCGGAGGGCGCCCAGGCCACTTCGCCGGTCGCCGGATCTGGCGCCAAGCCCTCAGCCGTTCCCCAGACCGGCAACCGGGCGCGTCCCGCCATTGAAAGTCA
>Ga0181529_10000695_pt1 | contig 47720 bp, 41 predicted proteins | sample PEATcosm2014_Bin_36_FD_119763 | JGI IMG/M metagenome (GOLD analysis project Ga0181529, IMG submission 119763) | Peatland microbial communities from MTU Mesocosm Facility, Houghton, MI, USA - PEATcosm2014_Bin10_30_metaG | ecosystem: Environmental > Terrestrial > Soil > Wetlands > Peat | place...
GCAGGCGATCACGGCGGCCACTTGCTCACCCACGAAACGGACGCGGTCCCGCGCGAAAATGTGCCGGTCCTGCATGTAGAGGCCAAAGCGATAGGGGAAGTCCTGGCCGGTGACCACGCGGACCACACCGGGAAATGCGGCGGCGGCGCGGGTATCGATATTGAGGATGCGAGCGTGCGCGTGCGGGCTTTCCACGATGCAGGCGTGGAGCAGGCCGGGACCGAATTCCAGATCGTCGGCGAAGCGCGCGGCGCCGGTGACTTTTTCCCAGCCGTCAATGCGTTGCGCGGAATGGCCGACGACTTTGGTGTCGATGGGCGTCTGAACGAGAGGTTCGAGTTCAGTCATGGCTGGCTCCGCTGACGGCGTCAATGGCCGCGGCTTCGACAGCAGCTTCGATGCCTTCGAGAATGGGGGTGTAGCCGGTGCATCGGCAAAGATTTCCGGCAATGGCCTCCTGGATTTCCCGGCGCGTTGGATGCGGATTGGCGCGGAGCAGTTCGGTGGCCGAGAGCACCACCCCGGGAGCGCAGAAACCACACTGGAACGAATTGTGTTTGGCCAACTGGCGCATCAAAGGGCTGGGATGCTGCGCGATTCCTTCCAGGGTGACGATGTCGCAACCGTCGGCCTCGGCGGCCAGCACCAGGCAACTGCGCGCCGTCCGGCCATTCAGGAAGATGGTGCACGTGCCGCAGTCGCCGTGGTCGCAACCGGTCTTGGGGCTCTTGATTCCCAGCCGGTCGCGCAAGACTTCCAGCAGAGTGTCGCCGGGCTGAACGTCCAACTCGCGCTCCACGCCGTTGAGCCGGAAACGGATCGCAACCTTCGTCATATGACACTCTCCCCTAATGCGGGCCCGGCGCCGGCCAAGCGCTCGACGGCGGCACGGAGACCGCGTTCGAGCATCACCTGCGCCATGTGCGCGCGATATTCCTTGGAGGCCCGGATGTCGGTGATGGGTTGAATCTCCTGCGGAACCAAGTCCTTAGCCTGGCGGATCAGGTCGTCGGTAAGTTCGTTGCCGTTGAGCAGGCGTTCGATGCGCCCGGCGCGGGCTGGCGCGGGCGCGACGGCGCAGAAGGCGATGCGGTACTCGAAACCTTCGAGCGCCAGAATGCCGACGCCCACCTGCGCCAGGTCCTCGCCGCGGTACCGGCCGAGTTTGACGTAGGACGAGCCGGCCTGGCGATCCGGCAGGGGGATGTGTACTCCGGAGACGATTTCGCCGGGGTGGATGGCCGTCTGTTTGGGGCCCAGGAACCAGTGGCCCACGGGAATCCGACGCTGAGCGACGGGGCCTTCCACCACCACACTGGCATCGTAAGCCAGCAGGGCGGGGGCGCTGTCGAGACACGGAACGGCGGAACAGATATTGCCCACCAGGGTGGCGCGGTTGCGAACTCCCACGGAGGCCACCGTGCGGGAACATTCCCACAGCAAGGGGAGGCGGCTGCGGACCACGGCGGATTCCAGCAGCTCGGTGAATGTGACGCAGGCGCCCACCAGAAGGCTGTCCTGGCTGGAGGCGAGACTGTGTAACTCGGGAATGCCTTTGACATCCACCACGGCGGACGGCGCGCGCAGGCCCTCCTTCATCCACACCAGGAGGTCGGTGCCGCCCGCCAGCACCGCCGCGGACTTCCCGTTGCGAGAGAGAAGTTCCACGGCCTGCGGAAGCGATTTCGGCTTATGATACTCGAACTCGCACGGGATCGGCATGAGACCTCCTTAGAAGTTGTGGGGCGGGCTGTCAGCCTGCGGCGGGTTGTTAACCCGCCTCTTCGGCATTCGCACGTTGCCGCCCAGGCGGGTTGACAACCCGCCGCAGGTTACCAACCTGCCCCACATAAGCACTTACTCCGGCTTCCACGCCACAATGCGGCACATCGACGATTCCAGTTCGATACCTTTGAGCGGGAAGGCTCCGATCCAGCAGCGCTGATTGCTCAGCTCATCGATTTCGCCGCCCACGTTTTCGGCGTGCACAATCCTCTTGGGGAAGAGCTTGATGTGCATCACCTGGTAATAGGTTTCCAGCGGGAACATGTCGTCCCAGTGCTGGCCGGTGCGTTCGAAGAGTTTGCGGTCGGCTTCTGCAAAGAGCTTGGGATGCCAGCCGCGGATGATGGTATTCATGGGATGGTCGGCGCTGCCGCAATCCAGGCCAAGCCACTTGAACTTCATCTTTTCGCACCAGGTGTGAAAGTCGGGACCGGGGCCGGGGTGCTTGCAGAAGTAGCGTAGCTCGTCGCTCTCGGGCTGGTCCCAGGCGTAGCGGTGGAAGCCGGTATTGATGATGACGATGTCGCCGGGCCGGATGTCGGCCTTGCTCATGAGCATCTCGGGCGAGTAGAGGTCGTAGTCGTCCAACTCGCCCGAAAGATCCACCACCACGCCGGGGCCAACCCATTCGTCCATGGGCACGTTGCCGATGGAGCGGCCGCTGGAGTGAAAGTGGATCTCGCCATCCATGTGCGTGCCCACGTGGTTGCTGGTCTGGATGATCTGGCCGTTGGCGCCCTGGCCCATGTGCGCGCCGGCGATGCGCTTGAAATATTGCACCGAGAGCGGCATGTAGCTGGGCCACGGCGGGGTGTGTACGCTGAGCCGCTGGGTCAAATCATAGAGGCGGACCTTGGACATGAAGTCCAAGAAGTTTTCGGTTTTCGAGTCGGTGGTCATAGGGTCTCCTGTGCCGGGCGTGCCTGCAGAACGCTCGCCAGGCCAAGCAGTGCATCTTCGAAAGGCTTCGCCGGGGCGGCGACAATTCCGGCGCCCACCTGGCCGACGCCCGGTTCTTTGTGCGCCACGCCGGTATCGATCACGGGCAGAATATTCCGCTCGATCACTTTGCGCACGTCGATCGCGGTGGGCGTGCCGCGGAAATCGAGCGATGGAATCTGGTAGACGTTGTTTTCGGCGACGGTGATCTCGTACATCTGCCGCGTATAGCGCAACGCATCGGAAGCCGCGCCGCCCACAAACTGCACGATGGCGGGCGAAGCGGCGATGGCGAATCCGCCCAGCCCGTTGGTCTCGGTGATGGCGCTGTCGCCGATATCGGGGTTGGCGTCGGCTTTGGTAAATCCCGGGAAGTAGAGCGCATCGGGCACCGGCGCGGGACCGGTGAACCAGGCGTCACCCGTGCCCGCAAGTTGGATTCCGAAATCGGCGCCATTGCGCGCCATGGCGACCACCACGCTGCTGCCCGTGTTCCCGCGCGCGGCGTCCAGCGTGACTTTCGACGCGGCCATGGAGAGATTCAGAAAGAAGTGGTCGTTGCCGTTGAGGAATTCGAGCACCTGCGCGGCGCACTCGGAATCGGGCGCGGTGCGCACAATGGCCGGGGCCAGTTGACGGAAGAGCAGCGAGGTGGCGGCGCGGTTGCGGTTGTGGACCTCGTCGCCCATGTGCAGCGCCTGGGCGATGATGTTCTTGAGATCGATCCTGCCAAGCTTTTCGATAGCGCGAGCCAGCGCGGGATAGAGGGTCTGTTCCATCCAGCGCAGCCGCGCGGTGATCGCCGCGCCGTAGGCCCCGTAGCGCAGCACCTTGCCCAGACCCTCGTTGATAGTGGCGTAGGCGAGGTTGCCGCGATCCTCGTTGCGAACGATGAAGACCGGCATGGACGGCGAGATAATGCCGGCCATCGGCCCGACGGCCTGGTGTTTGTGACACGGCGAAAAGCGAATGGCGCCCGAGGCGGCCAGGGCCTCGGCTTCCTGGGCGGTCGCGGCTTTGCCTTCGTACAGCAGCGCGCCGATCACGCCGCCGCGCATGGGTCCGCACATGCGGTCCCAGGAAATGGGCGGGCCGGCGTGGAGGATGGTGTCGAGCGTCATCCCCGGAATGACGTCGATGGCTTTGCCCATCCCGACCAGCATCGGCGTGCCGCCGAGGATGGCCTGGACCGCTAGTTCATTGGCGCGCTCGATGGAACCGGCGGCGGCAGCGATGGCGGCCAGCGCCTGCGAATCCACTTCGATAGGCGGGCGCCAATCCACATCGACGGCGCGGACGCCACAGCGGTCGAGGCTCTGCTTGAACATCGGAAGGCCGATGTTGACGACGCGCAGTTCGGTTTGAAAGAGGTCTCGAATGGCCATCAGCAGCCTCCTAGCGCCACGGCGATTTGCGCCGCGAATTCGGCCGCGGCGGCATTGCTGGGGAACACGCGGACGCCGGCCGCCAGGAGCGCCGTCTCCACGCGCCGGCGGTCCTGCGGGTCCTGCGGCGTGCCGGTGATGGAGCAGACGAACGCCACCCGTTCAGGCGCCGCGGCGATTACCGGCACAAGTTCGCTCGCGGGATCGGAATGGGCGCCGTAGCCCAGCACCACATCGAGCAGGATCACGGCGGTCTCTGGATCCGCAGCCTCTTCGGCGATGCGGCGGTTGCGCAAGGAGTAGTCGATCATGGGGTGCGGACGGCCCACCGTGAACGCGTCGTCGCCCAGATCGATGAGCGTGTGCGCCTGGCTCTTCCACACGTCGGCAAGCGGCGCGACGGGCGCCAGCGGCACGTTGGAGAAGACGTTGCCAATGGCGTGGCGGCGGGAAATGAGCTGGGCCTCGGCGCAGAATGTTCCGCCGCTGAATAGGCCGCGGATGTACTTCTGCGGGCTGTTGAACCGGGCCGCTTCGCGCACAGCCGCATCGTGAATTTCCGAACGGCGAGCTTCCAGAAACTTGTGTGCGGCCTCCGGATGGTGGCACTTGGAAAGCGCGGCGGCCATGAGCGCGGCTTCCTCAAGTGTCGCGGCGGGGGTGATTCCGTATTGGCGCACGGTGGCATCGTCGGCCCCCAAAAACGCGGCGATCACCGGCTTGCCAATCCCCGCGACGGCCTCCCCGATACGGCGCAGGACGGTCTCGTGAGGAGGCTTGGAGATGAGCACGATAACGCGCGTTTCAGGGTCGTCGCGAAGCGCGGCTAGGGCTTCCAGGAACATGATGCCGCCGACCTCCCGCTTGACGTCGCGGCCGCCGGTGCCGATGGCCTGCGAAACACCCGCGCCCTCGTTGCTGAGGATGGTGCTGACCTCCTGCAGTCCGGTTCCCGCGGCCGCCACAATGCCGATATCGCCGCGGTTCACGGCGTTGGCGAAGGCCAGCGGGACACCGTTGAGGATGGCCGTGCCGCAGTCCGGGCCCATCATCAGCAGGCCCTTCCGGCGCGCCAGATTCTTGAGCTCGATTTCGGAGCTGAGGGAGACGTTGTCGGAAAAGAGCATCACGTGCAGGCCCGCTTCCAGGGCTTGCCGCGCCTGTTCGGCAGCGTAGCGGCCGGCGACGGAGATCAGCGCCACGTTGGCGCCGGGCAGGGCTCGCACCGCCGATTCCACACTTGCCGGAAGCTGTTGTTCGTCGCCCTGCCGGCGCGTGCGGGCTTGCTGCAGGCGGGTGCCCGCGGCTTTCAGCGCGGCCTCCGCGGCTTCGGCGGTTTCCGCTTTCACGGCCAGGATGAGGTCGGTATCGCCAGCAGTTTCGAATGCGTCGATCCATAGGCCCGACGCACGGAGGATGGCTTGGTTCTGGCCTGTGGCCATGACCACGGCCGCGTCGGCGACACATTCGAGGGCCATCAGATCGCGCCCCACCATCATCAGGGTTACCGAGTCGAAGTACAGCCCAGTGCGGATTTCACCGTGTACGATCATGAGACAACTCCCGAAGTCTTATGTGGGGCAGGTTGGCAACCTGCGGCGGGTTGGTAACCCGCCTGGGCGGCATTTGCACACTGGTCGGCAGGCCGAGTGCCACTCGGCCGCAGGATGCCATCCTGCCCCACATAACACAGCCCCAGATAGCTGTGAATCCCCGCGGCGAGATCCGATCCCGAGCTGGCCCCCACCGCGGACAACCGAATGGTATGCCGCACCACGTCGCCCTCCACACCCTCAAAAATTGCGTGAATCAACGAATGCGCCGGCTCGATGCAGCAGCCCTCGACGGCGCACCGCAGCATGGACTCCGAGAACACATTCGGACTTCGCGCGGCATCGTAAACTCGCCGGCGATCGCACTCGGGCACTCCGGCGGCGTACATCGCCAGCAGGACGCCGGCCAGGAAATCGTCTCCACTGGGGGTCAGCCCGAAGCCCAGGCCGGCCAGCGCGCGGGCGCCGGAATCCAAATCGCCGGCCAACAAAAGTCCGGCGCCACGACGGAAACGGCGAGCCAGCGCAGCCTCGAAACCCGTACCGGATTCAGACATAAAGACCACGCTCCGGGCAGGCGCGGACTCCCGAAGCGCGGCGCCAAAGGTGTGAAGATTGCGCCTAACCACGGCCGGATCGAGCCCGCCGATGCGCAAGCGGGAGTGGTACCGGCGACGAATCCCCAGCGGGACGCCGTCCAGAATCACCCTGTCCGGGCGGACCTCCAGCGAAGTGACGGCATTGAGATCGCACCCGCGCACCCGCACCTGGACCGGTCCCGGGCACTTGTCTTCTCCGGCCACCACGGCGAGCCCGGCGCCCGCGTCGCGCGCGAAGGCAATCGCCCCGCGGAAACGCGCGAACACACCATAGCTCCCGGTCTCGACGCGGTCGCCGACGTCCAGCAGTTCGATCACCGGAGTTACTCCTTCCGGCCGGTTACGCCAATGCGAGTGCCGGTTGTTCCTCTTCTTCCAGCGATTCCGGCATGACGATGGTCCGGTTGGCCAGCAGCAGTTCGGCGGTGACCGGCCGCACCAGGCGGGTCTGGATCTGCTCCTCGAGATAGTTCTTGACCGTGGTGGCCCAATAGTCGCGGGTCACATAGAAGACCTTGGCGCCGCCCAGCTCATGCTGGCGGTCGGGCCATGGATAGGAAGGTTGCGCCATGCCAATGCCCCAGCGTTTCAGCCCGTTGTAACTCTCGTAAGTGGCCCAGAATTCCTTCTGCTTGAGGGTCTCGAAGCAGTAGTCGCACTTGGCGTAGTACATGATGGCTCCCGCGCGCAGTCCGCGGCGGAAGGCCATGCTATGCAGGCTGATATTGATGTCCTCGTTCATCAACCGGCCGTTGCAGAACGCCACCACGTGACCGTCGATCAGGCCGAGAAGCTGATACGGGTCCTTGAGACGATTGCGCACCCAGCCGAGCACTTCGGCGTAGACGCGGGCGCCGACAATGTCGTAGAAATCGTGGTCCACCTCCATCAATTTCTTGATATAGGCGAGGAATGCGGGGGCCTCTTCCTTTTCGAGCGGACGGATCAACATGGTCTGACCACTCTTTACTTGAACCATGGCGGGTTCGAACGGGGGGATGGGCATCGAAGGTCCCGAGAGCAGAGGCTCCAGTTCCTCGACATTGAAGCTCACCACCTGGCGGGTCACCTTTTCGGGCGGCGCTTTCTTCATGACTTCTACCTCTGTCCAGGGTGTAACACAATTGCAACAGGAGGTAAAGGGATAGGTTGGTCTGAAATTAGCGCCTGGTCAGGTTTTGGGTAAGCTTGTCGCCGGCGTGGACCTCGATGACTTCCACGATATCCTTGAATTCGTCGGCATCCTCGGACCGCCGTATCTGCGAAATGATGTCGTCTCCGGCGGCCAGCAGCCAGTATTTGCCGGGCGTCACGGACTGGAAGCGGTAGACGCCGTCTTTGTCCGTCACCGTGGACAGTTGCACTCGGATACCCGGCGCGTCGAGCAGCAGAGCCACAGGCACACCGGATGCCGGGCCGCCGGAATCGGCAACCGTTCCGGAAACCTCGGCCATCACGCTGCCAACGCGTAAGGTGAGCGGGCCGTTCGGACCATTGCGGACATCCAGGATGTCGCCCTCGGTTTCGGTGGGCCCTTGACGCACCGATTTCACGTAAGATCCCCAGGAGACACGCAGGCGGTAGCGGCCCGGAGGCACCTTTTCCAGGGTGAACGAATCGTCGGCGCCCACCTCGACTTGCTGCATCGACCCGGGGCTGTAAGAGGAGTTGTCCTCCGCAGGGCCCAACATAACGCGGCGCTTCGGGGCCGACTGCTGCTGGCCCGGGCGGACGGGCATTTGCGGCATCTGGCGGGCGCCGTCGTCGTCGAAATCCAACTGGCCGGAGATCTCGAAAGGTGGAATCATGCGCAGCTCAACGTGTTCGATATCCGTGGCCGCGACCTCGATATCGAGTGGCGCGGACTGCAGGCGATCCGGACCGAAGCCCTGGGTTGCGGCAAACAGGGTGTACTTTCCGGGGTCGAGGCGCCAGAGACGGAACGATCCATTCGCCATGACGGGCCCACCGCCGACGCCGTAACCGTCGATCGACCGCACCTGAAGGGTGGTCCGGCCTTCGGGACCTCCGATCACCTTGCCGCTCACGCTGACGACGGGTGTTTCAACCAGGTGGATATCGATACCGGTGACGTCGCCGGCGGCGCCCACATCGACGCGCTGGGCGGACTTGCGGTCCAGCGAAGAAGGATACCAACTGCGCGCCAGGTGGACGTCGCGGGTGCCATCGGTGCGGATCTCCGGCGGGATGGGAAGGCTGACGGGGGAAGCCAGGATGCGATACTTGCCGGGGGCCATGCCGCCGATGCGAAACTGGCCCCGGTCGTCGGTGGTGGCCGACGCGGCGCCCCCCGCGTCGCTTTCGGCGGAAACACTGCAGCCTGGCACGGGTTCTCCGCCAGGGTCGAGAACCCGCCCGGAGATGGCGCCGGTGGGCGTCAAGGTGAGCTGGAGATCTTCGCGCTTATCGCCGGGCCCCAAGTTCATGTCCCTGCTCCGGCCCATGTCCGAAGAGGGCCGCTCGACGAATCCGACGCGCTCCACACTGGCGTTGTATCTCCCCGGCGGCAGCGGCGCGATGGTGAACTTGCCTTCGCCATTGGTGAGCGCCCCGTAAGTCCGCTGGCCGTTGTTGGCGAAGACGCAAAGGGTGACGTGGGCGCGCAGCACGGGCGCACCGGTGACCGAGTTGGTGACCACGCCGGATACCGAGGCCGGGGGAGGCGAAGTTTGAGCGAACGCACAGACAGCCGCGGCAAGCAGCGGGAAGAGCCCCGCCATCCGGTTTCTATTGTTTCGCTGGGCCACCGAGTTTCTCCTTGTCTACCACTTTGAGGTCCTTGACGATATGCTCGCCTTCCTTGATTTCGATCTCCTCGGCCGCGGCCTTCATGGTCGTCTCAAACTCTTTTGGGTCGGTGATTCCGGCGGCGGACTCGAACCAATCGGCGGCATCGACGGCGAGGATGCGGTACTTGCCGGGGCGAAGTCCTTTGAGGTCGTACCGGCCCTGCGAAATCCGGGGGGTGTCGGATTCGAATTGCTTGCTGTCCTTCCAGACCAGCAGCCTGGCCATCGGACTCACCAGGGGCTCTCCCTCGTGGTCGAGCACCTTCCCGGAGAGTTGGCCTCCGTTGAGGCCGACGGCGATCTTGAGGCGCGCCCCCTTGACACCATGCGAGAGATCGACCACGCCGTTCTCGACCGCCGCGCCATCGAGCGCAATGGACTTGATGTAGGCCGTCTCCGGCATCTGCTCCACGCGGACCAGGTACCGCGCGGGGAAGAGATCGGCGACGCGGAAGGAGCCGTCCTTACCCGGCGCGGCGGTTGAATCGGAGCCGTCGAACCGAAAACCGTCGGCCGGCTCCAAATGGACGGAGAGTTTGGGGACGGGAGCGCTGGCCGGGGCATCGCCGGAGATTTCGAGGCTGCCTACGAGGTCGTCGCCCGGGGCCAGGGACAGTTGGATGCCGACGGCGTCGGAAGACGTGAGGTGCAGATCCACGGCCTGGCTCTGCAAATGGACTTTGCCCGACGAATGCTGCGCAACTACCCTGTAGAATTTGGGCTCCAGACCGGGGAAGGAGAACTTCCCGTCGGGTCCCACGAAGGTGAGTGCCCCGCTGTGCAGAGAATCGGCGCTCTCGCCGAAGCGCAGAAAGATTGTCGCGCGTTCCCCTTCGGGCGCTCCCGTAACGGTACCGCCGATGGTTAATGTGTGTGCTGCACCGGCGCCCCCGCGGGTGAGGCGGATCTCGATGCCGGTGACGTCCTGGCCGGGTCCCGCCTCCACCACCGAAGCCTGGCTCTTGCTGGCGGTATTGGGATAGTAGGTGGCCGCATAAGGTCCGGCGGACGTGCCGTCGGTGCGGATTTCCCCGCCTCCGGACATCGAGAAGTTGCGCGGCTGCGTTTGGAGATAATAGCGGCCGGGAGAGGCGACCAGGCGAAATTCGCCGCGGTCGTCGGTGGCGGCCGACCCGAACGCCCCAACCATGGCGACGGACTGCGAACCGGGCGCAGCCGCATCGAGTTGCACGGAGATACCCTGGACAGGATCGCCATACTCATCCACTACGCGTCCGGCGATGACGGCGCGAGGCGTCATCTCCAACCTGTAATCGGCGATGTGCTGTCCCGCCTTGACCGAGAGGAAGGAGGCGGGCGCCTGGCCGGCAGTTCGCGTCTGAATGAATCCGGGGCACTGCAGCATGATGGCGTAAGTGCCAGGCAGTAAGTCCGCAATGGAGAAATGGCCGGCGCGGTCGGAGATGGCGCCATAGGCCCGGTCGATTCCGCCGCCGAACATATCGCCGGTGATGAGCGTGAGGTGTGCCCCGCTCAATGGTTGGCCGTTCGTGTGGTTGACGACAATGCCATCCACGCTGCCGGTTTGCGCGGCCAGGGCGGCGGCAAGAAACCAGAAAAGAGTTACCGGTCTCATTAGTCGCCACTATAGCGGAAATCCAGGGGACAGACCAAACTGTCCCAAAGCGCCGCTCTTGCGCCGCCGTAGACATTACTGTCCGTCCCCGAGTTCTCCCGTCTCTCGAGTTACAACTTCAGCCGCAGGAAGATCGCCCCCGGCGTTGGATTCTCCGCGTACGGACCGGTGCGCTCGAAGCCGTAGCGGTCATACATCCCGAGCGCCTGCGACATGGCTGGCATGGTATCGCCGACCATCTCCCGGTAACCCGCGGCCCGCGCCTCGGCGATCACCCAATCCAGCAGCGCGCGGCCGAGGCCCCGCCCGCGAAACTCGGGACGCACCCACAGGCGCTTGGCCTCGCACCGCTCCGCGTCGAACCGGCGCAGAGCCACGCACCCGGCGGGCTGTCCCTCCACCCACGCGATAGCCAATCGGCCACCCGGAGGCGCATATGCCCCCGGCAGGCCAGCCGGTTCGTCGCCGAAATTCTGAAAACACGGCGTGAACCCGAAGCTCGTCCAGTATTCCTGGAAGAGCCCGCGGACAGTCTGCAGTTTCGCAACATCGTCCGCGACCTCGATCGTCATTTCGGCAGCCGCCCCTCGACATCGGCGCGGAAGCGGTCCACGAAACCGAGCACGTACCCGGCGATCGAGAGACTGGGATCGTCCACCAGCGGCGTCAGGTCCATGGCGAAGTTGAGCGCGCTCACCTCGTCGGTGCCGTGCGAGGCAAAGTAAGTGGCGTGCGCCACGCGGCGGCCCGCGGTGGCCAGGTCATAGCGTTTGCCGCCGCTCACCTGCGAATCGAAAACACCCACCAGCGCGGCGGCGACGGCGGGGCGCGCCGAGACATCCAGGGCCTGCTTATCTTCGTCCTGCAGCCAGTCCAGATCGCGCCACACTTCGCAGCCGTAGACCTTCTTGGGCCGGGTTTCGCCGCTCACCTTGCGCAGCGCGGCGATGGCGCGCAGAGCGGTTCCGACGTGAGTTGGGTGCTTGTCGGCCAGATTGTGCAGATACACCACCTCGGGCTGCGCGATGCGCAGAATCGCGGCCAGGTTGTCGATCACCTGAGTCTCCTTCGGGTCCTTCACCTGCGAACTGGTGAAGCCCAACTGGACCTGGCAGGCGTAATCGCCCACAAAAGCGGCCTTGCGCTGTTCGATGAGTCGGACCTTCTGCATTTCGGCGTCGGTATAGTCGCCGTAGATTCCGGAGCGCGGGCTGCCGGCCCCGTTGGTCACCACCACGCCGGTGAACCACCTGTCCTTGCGTCCGAAGCACTCGGCGGCGCCGTGGTAGGCCATGATTTCGATATCGTCCTGGTGCGCGGAGACGCACAGGTGCGTCGTGCGCTCTAGCGCGGCTTGGGGTTCCAATCCATCGGGGACGAAGATATCGGCGTCGGGCTTAGGCAGCTTCATGGTTATTTCTCCTTGGGTGAAATGGAGGGCAGGCTGGCGGCGGCGATGGCTTGGCCGTGCCGTTTTTCCTGCTCCCCTGGAACGTGGAATCGGATGCGCTCGGCCAGTCCCGGGAACTCCTCGCGCAATACCTGGGCGGCCAGCGAAAGAATCAGGTCGCCGCCCTCTCCGGTAGTCACGCGGCCCAGCACCAGCAGATTGCGCACATCGTAAAAATCGGCGTAATGCGCGATGGCATAACCGAAATACACGCCGATGGTTTCGTAAATCCGCCGCGCCCGCGGGTCGCCCTGGGACATCAGCGCCTGCACTTGCTCCAGTTTCACGGGCAGCGGCATATCGGAGGGCAGTTCGATTCCAGCGGGCTTCAGCAGACGGCCCACGGCCTGTTGCGAGAAGTATTGCACGCCCACGCCGCGGTCGCCCGACCATTCGTCGGCCGGGGCGTCCTCGCGATAATCCACCGGCACGAAGGCCAACTCGTTGAGCCACGTGGTGATGGCGCCGGTTGGCGTGACGAACCCGGCCGCCAGGCTGCTGCCCATGGCAATGCCCAGGACCGCGTTGTCGTTGCGCGCCATCGACCCGGCCAGGGCGGTCACTTCGCCATCGTTCACCACGTCGAAGGGAATGCCGCCCCAGGCCGCTTGCAGATCGAAGAACAGGCGGCGGATGCGGCTATCGAAAAGGTCGCGCGGCACCGAGCGGTACAGCGACCCGATGCGCACTTCATTGTTCACGTAGACGCCGGCCGCGCTGCCTCCGATGGCGTCCACGCGCGGCAGTTGGGCGGCGGCCCGCCGGAGCGAATCGTTTATGCCGTCGAAATGGTATTGCGGATCGGCCTGCGCGCTGGGGTTCCAGGGCACTTCTTCGCTGAATAACACATGGCCCTCGGCGACGGCGGCGCATTTCCGGTCGCTGGCGCCCAGGTCGAAGCCGATGCGGAACCCGTCCAGATGGCGGCCCAGCGGCGCGGCGGCCTCGCGCTCTTCGGGTTCGGCGTCGAAAGAAGCGCTCTCCACCACCATGGGCTTCCCGTAGACGCGCTCGCCCATGAATTCGTAGTCGAAGGCGCGAGGGCCCTTGGGCGAGTAGACGCGGCGCACGGCATCGGCGATACCGGAGGGCCCTGCGATGGTGATGCGATATCCGCCCTTCTGCCAGAGCAGAAACTTCACGATCCGCTCAATATAGCGATTGTTGAGATCGGCGCCGGCGCCCTCGTGAGGCAGCACCGAAGTGCGAAAAACGGAGGTGGAGCCGTCGCTGCGTTCGAGCGCAATGGCCAACGGCCGGCCGCCGGGGAGGGCGCGGTACGCCCGGTTCCAAAGCGCCGCGGGGACGAAGTTAGGGTCGAGCACCGGCCGGAAACGGGGGGATACGGAAATGGAGGCAAACATTGTCTAAACATCTGGTTTTATCACCTTTCAGGGTCGGCGTTATATGCTAGGGGTCTATGTGGCTGGGTATCGACATTGGCACCGGCGGCTCGCGCGCAATCCTGGTGGACGATCGCGGCGCCGTCCGCGCGGGATTCATGGCTCCTCACGAAGAGATGCGCATGGAGCGCCCGCTGTGGGCCGAACAGCGTCCCGAGAATTGGTGGGATGCCTCCGTCGCCGCCATCCGCGGGGTGTTGACGCAAGCCGGCATCGCCGGCAAGGACGTCAAGGGCATCGGACTTTCCGGTCAGATGCACGGCCTGGTGATCCTCGATGGCGCGTCCAAAGTCATCCGCCCCGCGCTGATCTGGTGCGACCAGCGCAGCCAGAAACAGGTGGACGACGTGAATGCGCGCGTGGGGCGCGAGACCGTGTTGAAGTACATCGCCAACCCGGTGCTCACCGGCTTCACCCTGCCCAAACTGCTGTGGGTTCGCGACAACGAGCCGCAGAACTTCGACCGCGTCCGGCACATGCTGCTGCCCAAGGACTATGTGCGTTTCCGGCTGACCGGCGAATTTGCCTCCGAGGTTTCGGACGCTTCCGGCACTGCGGTCTTCGACGTAGTGAATCGCCGCTGGTCGTTCGAGATGATGGACGCGCTGGACCTCGACCGCGACATATTGCCCACTTGCTACGAATCGAGCGACGTGACGGGCGGCGTCACGCGCCAGGTGGCCGAACTGACGGGCTTGCAGGAAGGTACGCCAGTGGTGGGCGGCGGCGGCGACCAGGCGGCGAGCGCCATCGGCAACGGCATCGTCGAACCGGGCATCGTGTCGTGTACGCTGGGGACCTCGGGCGTAGTCTTCGCGTATATGGAGAAGGTGGCTTACGATCCGGCCGGCCGCGTCCACACTTTCTGCCACGCGGTGCGCGACAAGTGGCATGTTATGGGAGTCACTCAGGGCGCCGGCCTCAGCTTACAATGGTTCCGCAACCGCCTGGCGCCGGGCACGAGTTACGACGCGTTGACCGCCGAAGCCGCTACGTCGCCCGCCGGCGCGCAGGGCCTGTTCTGGCTGCCGTACCTGATGGGCGAACGCACGCCGCACCTGGACGCCACGGCGCGCGGCGGCTGGATCGGCCTGACCGCCAGCCACACGCGCGCCGATCTGATCCGCGCCGTGATCGAAGGCGTCTCTTACAGCCAGAAGGACGGCCTGGACATCATCGACGAGTTAGGAGTGGAGATCAACTCCGTGCGTGCTTCCGGAGGCGGCGCGCAGAGCCCCTTCTGGCGCGGCTTGCTAGCGGCCATCTTCAATAGGCGCGTAGTCACACTGGCAACCCAGGAGGGCTCGGCCTATGGCGCGGCCCTGCTGGCGTTGGCTGGGACCGGCGCCTACGGGTCGGTGCAGGAAGTTTGCCGCGCCGCCATCCGCGAGGTGAGTTCGCGGGAGCCGGGCCCGGATGCGGCATTCTATGAACGGGCTCATAAGGTCTATCAGGCGCTGTATCCTGCGCTGAAACCGATTTACGGCCAGATAGCAGGGTTGTAAGTCTTATGTGGGGCAGGATGGCATCCTGCGGCGGATTGTCAATCCGCCTCTCGCGCGCGTGTGCCGCAGCCGCCCACGAGCCTTGCGCCGCGTCCGTCCAAACGCGCGTGGATGGCGCGGCAAACCCGATAGACACGGAGCGGCATCAGGAAGGAATATTGTGTTCGATACGAGTCAGAGTCCGCTCCACGAGCACAATCCCTTCGTCCGTTTCCAGCAATTCCGACGGAGCGCGGTTTTCGAAGAGTTGGAGCGGGGTCGATAGCCAGTGGGAGGCTTTGTGTTCGTCGCCAAACACTGCGACAGCATGGGCAATTACCGGCACGAGCCGGCCAACCGAGAACTGCGAAACCATGGACCGCCTCCGTTTCGATTATAACCGGACCCGCGTTCGCTTGGCCGAGGCCGGTCTTCCTATACTGAAACTATGCCGCTCGGCCGCATGCTCATTACGCTGGGGATCGTTCTGATCGTGGCCGGAATCCTGGTCGCCTTCGCCGGACGCCTACCCATCAAGCTGGGACATCTGCCGGGTGATATCCGCATCGTGGGCAAGAACTCGTCGTTCTACTTCCCGCTGACCACTTGTATTCTCTTAAGCGCGCTGCTGTCGGGGATTCTTTGGATTCTCCGCCGCTGACTACCGCAACCGCCCTATCTTATCCAGCGGCCAGTAGATAAAGACCGCCTTGCCATAGATATTCTCGCGCGGCACCCAACCCCATGACCGGCTGTCGCTCGAACTGCTGCGATGGTCGCCCAGGACGAAGTATTCGCCGGGAGGCACCACGCGATCGTACACCACGTCGCCCTGAGCGGTAGGCGGCCACGATAATGTATCGCGGTAATCCGCGGGGACGTAATCTTCCGCCAGCGCCCTGCCGTTCACGAAGACCTGGCCGGCGACAATGCGAATCCGGTCGCCCGGCAAGCCGATCACCCGCTTGATGTACGATTTCTGGGGCTCGTAGGGGTACTTGAAAACCACCGTGTCGCCGCGCTCGATCCCTCCCAGTCCAAACCAGTAGGTGAACTTATTGATGAAGATACGCTCCTGGTTGGTGAGGCCCGGTTCCATGCTGGTGCCCTCCACCTTCACGGGTTGGTAGATGAAGACGATCAACACCACGGCAATGAGGACGGAAAACGTGAGGTCGCGGACCCACGACAGCGTGTTCCATAGGACCGAGCGCATGCTCGCAGGAGGCCGCTCCGGCGACTCGGGTGCCGTTTCGGAGACCGGTTCCGGGGGCGGATCGTGCAAGCTGGGATTCTCGTCCATGGGACCTTGTGGAAACTGAACCGGGAGGCCGGGGAGCGATCACTTCGCCTTCCCTCCCTTCCGGCATTATAGACGCTACTGGCGTCGTTTCGTTTGCCGGTTCGGCCGGACCGTAGGTTTAGCGCGCTGCCATCAGGGCGCGCAGGCGGCGGGCCCGTTCGGGAGCCCGCAACTGCCGCAGCGCTTTGGCTTCGATTTGGCGAATTCGTTCGCGGGTGACGTCGAACTCCTGGCCGATTTCCTCCAGGGTATGCTCCCGCTCACAGCCGATTCCGAACCGCATGCGGATGACTTTTTCTTCCTTGGGAGACAGCGTCTTCAGGATGCCCGCGGTTTCGTCGCGGACGTTGGATTCGATCACGGCATCCACCGGCGAACCCACCCAGCGGTCTTCGATCAAATCGCCCAGCGCCGATTCGCCGTCGCGGCCCACGGGAGTCTCCAGGGAAACCGGGTCGCGCGAAATGGTCTTCAGCTTCTGGACTTTCTCGACCGGAATGTCCATGCGGCGGCCGATTTCGTCATTTGTAGGAGTCCGGCCCAGTTCCTTCTCGAGCTCTCGCGTAGCCCGCAGGAACTTGTTCATGCTCTCGTTCATGTGGACCGGGATGCGGATGGTCCGGGACTGGTCGGCGATGGCGCGCGTAATGGCTTGGCGAATCCACCAAGTAGCGTAGGTCGAAAACTTGTAGCCGCGGCGGTATTCGAACTTGTCGGCCGCGCGCATGAGGCCGATATTCCCCTCCTGGATCAGGTCCAGAAGGTGAAGTCCGCGGTTTACGTATTTCTTGGCGACGGAGACCACCAGGCGGAGGTTGGCCTCCACCAGGTCTTTTTTGGCACGTTCGGCTTCGGCTTCGCCATGGCGGATCACCGTCAGGGTATGCCGTAACTCGGGCAGGGAAGCGCCGGCGATGGTCTCGCGCTTGCGGATTTCGCGTTTCAGCTCTCGAACGCGTTGCTGCAGAACCGGGTTGTTGCGCGTCTCCAGTTTCTTGATTTCGCTGTCGAGGTGGGAAATCTCCTCGACGGCGCGCTCGATCTCACGGGAGAATTCCTTCCATTTGTTGACCTTAAAGGGACAACGACGGATGGCGATGGAGGTTTCCACCTTGGCGCGGTTGAGTTTGGCGCACAACCGGCGGCGCGGCTTCTTGCTGGCGGTTGGCGCGGCCTCTACCTTGTCTTCGGCCTGTTTAAGCTTTTTGTAAAGAAGGGCCACGTCGGCAAACAGCTTGGAGGCATCGGCGCGAACCTTGAGATCGGCCGGCGAGCCTTCTTCCACGTCGCCCAGATCGACCACGCTTTCCAGCTCCACGGCGCCCTTGCGCAATGCCTCGGCGAGTTCCACGACCACGCCCTGCACTAATGCCGAGCGGCTGATCGCCTTTTGCATCCGTAACTTACCGCGTTCCATGCGGCGGGCGAGATCCACTTCGCCTTCGCGGGTTAGCAGTGGAACCGCGCCCATCTCACGCAGATACACGCGTACCGGATCGTCCGTGTAGATGGACTCTTCCACCGGCTGCGGGTGAAGGAAATCGGCCTCATGCGCCGCCTCCGGGTCGAAGAACTTGGCATCGTCCTCAAAACTGAGGCCTAATGCTTCCGGGCTTTCCGCTAAAAACTGATCCTCAAACTGGTCCACTAAGACTCACCTCCCCCTACACGCACGCGATTCTCTCGATCAATGTCAGGGAAACGGGGTATAACCGGGTTTAATCTCGATTTGCTGGTACTACCCTTGCGTCGGAACGCAGGGCTGCATTCGGGGTTCAAGTGTCGAACGATAATACCACCCTTCCGTAGCAAAGTTAAGCCCTATTTTAAGAGATGCCTTAAAACTGTATAGGTTACATGCTTTTGCAGGAACCGTCGTGGAATGCCCCGATCCGGAGCTCACTATACACTTCGGCAGGATTCGGCCCGGAGACTACGTTAGTTTTTGTCGCATCAGGATTTTCAGCTCGTTGAAAAACGCTTCTTCATCTTGAAAATCGCGATACACCGACGCGAATCGTACATAAGCGATCTTGTCGAGTTCGCGGAGACTCTCCATCAAAAATTCTCCTATTTCAGTAGTAGATATTTCCCGATCCGGAGAGTCGCTGACCCTCGATTCCACCCGGTTTACCAGGTCGGCCAGCTTGGCCATACTGACGGGCCGCTTCTCGCAGGCCTTGAGCAGGCCACCCAACACCTTCTGCCGGTCGAACTTCTCGCGGCGGCCATCCTTCTTTACTACCATATAGGGAACTTCGTCGATGCGCTCGTACGTAGTGTAGCGTCTCTCGCACGCCAGGCACTCCCTCCGGCGGCGAATCGCATCGCCTTCCTTACTCTCCCTGGAATCGACTACCTTGTCGTGCAAATGGTTGCAAAATGGACACTTCACTTTTGTTCTCCACGACTGATCTGCCGCAGGCCCCGCCAACTGAGGCCCTCCTTCAGGGCCACTGCCAGCCCCACGGGGACAATAACTATATATGTAATAAACCAGATTACCAGGGCGAAGAAGGTGGCGGCTTCCAGGCGCGCGCCGAACAACTCCGTCAACACCAGTACCGCTACCACCTGCACTCCACCACCCACGCCGGGAATCTGCACAATCGAGCCGAACGAGACAAACCCTACAAATACTAAGACGTCAGGCAGGCTCAAACGGATCAATCCCGAGCACGACTGCGCCAGACACCAATAGCACGCCGCGATCAGCGTCCACTCCAGTATCGAATAGAACAGCAACTGCACCAGCGCCCCATCGCTGCGCGTGGATTCCACTCCCTGGACAAATGTAGTGATCAGGCGTTCCGCGCGGGCATACGGCTTCTCCGACAGGAACCCGAGGCTTTTCAACAGCTTCCGCCGAACCGGCTCGGCCAGATGGCGCATGGATACCAGCAGGACCAGGGCGGCCACGGCGAATATTCCCGACACTCTTCCCCCGACGGCCAACACCCAAGTCAATCCCGGACCGGTGTGAACCCCCCGGCCGGCCACCCGTGTCAGGGCGTAAGCGAAAAACAGCAGCGCCATCAGCATGTCGAACAAACGTTCCAAAACCCATGCCGCCATCTGCGAGGGCACAGGCACACCTTCTTTAATTGCAATCAGATAGGGGCGAACGAACTCGCCGGCCCGGCCGAATAGGGAAGTCGCGGTGAAGCCCACCACGGTGGCCGAGAGCAGGTTCCGGAAGGAAGGGTGCGGCTTGAGCGGCTTGAGAAATACCGCCCAGCGCAACGCGCGCCCGTAGTAGGTTCCAGCCACGGGCGCCAGGGAGACCAGCAGCCACGCCCACCGCAGTTCTCCCGCGCTGGCCAGAAAGAGGCGCCAGTCGAAGGCCCCGGCCGCGAACCAGAGGCTGTAGGTACACCAACCGATGGTGGCCCCCACGCAGGTTCCGGCTATCCATTTCCACGATTTGCGCTGGATGGCGAACTCCTTGCCGGAAATGCCCGAAAAGGACTGGCATGCCGGAAAAATTGAACCTATCATGATAAAGCCTCGTTTCTGTTAATGAAAGAGCGAGTGCCATGGCGGCCGCGACGCTGGTCTTCGGAGAATTCGAGAATCGGGCAGCGAGTAACGCAATCGAACCGCTCGCTATCCACGGACGCCGCAATCTGATAGAAGGTACTTTGGACGCGGATTCGAACCTGGTGACCAGATGCCTGCGTGGGGATGAACCCGCGTGGGAAGACCTGGTACGCCTTCACACGCGCAAGGTCTACGGTCTCTGTTACCGCTTCACGGGCAGCGGCTCGGAGGCCCAGGATCTGACCCAGGAAGTTTTTCTGCGGGTATTTCGAACCATTAAGACGTTCCGCTCGGCGGAGGGCTCGTTCGGCACCTGGTTGGCGCGCGTGACGCGCAACCTGCTGATCGATCACTATCGACGAACGCGTCAGGAGCGCGTTACGGACTCCATCGAGGAGCAGTTGCCGACCATCGAGGAAACCGGGGCCATGGCTTCCACCCGGCCCGACCAGGCGGTGGCCGGCCGCGAGGCCAGTGAGATTCTTCAGGCGACGCTGCAAAAGCTGTCGCCCGATTTGCGGGAAGCGGTTATTCTGAGAGATTTGCAGGAAATGGAGTATCGCGAGATCGCCGGCGTGTTGGACATTCCCGAAGGCACGGTGAAATCGCGAATCAACCGGGGACGGGCGGAACTGGCCCGTCTGTTGCGAAAGCAGAAGTTGGCGGTATGACCTGCGCGGATTTCGATATCCTCATCTGCGATTACGTGGACGGCGTCCTGGATGCGGCCCACAGCGCCGAGGTGGAGCGCCATCTCGCCGAGTGTCCGGCGTGTGCCGAAATGGCCCGCGATTCCGCCGCCGCCGTGGCCTTCATGGAACGGGCCGCCGACGTGGAGCCGCCGCCCGAGTTGATCACGCGCATCCTGTACGAAGCGCCCTGGAACGTGGAAAAAGCCGCGTCCGCTAAGCGCTCCTGGATGGCCGCCATCCTCGGACCGGTCTGGCAGCCGCGAATCGTCATGGGCGTGGCCATGACGGTGCTCTCGCTTTCCATGCTGACCCAATTCATGGGTCCGGTGAAGCAACTGAAGGCCGACGACCTGCGGCCGGCGGCGGTGTGGAGCGGGATCTCGACGCGCGTCGATTACGCCTGGATCCGCGCCGTAAAGTTTTTCGACGACTTGAAGGTCGTGTACCAGATTCAGACCACTATACAAAAGTGGCAGCAACAGGACGACGACCGCCAGGCCGCGGATCCGCAAGGTTCCGCGTCAAAGACGGACGATCATCGATTGCCGGTCAAGCCCGCTGCAGGTTCGGGTAGCACACCCCCTGCATCCGGGGGATCAAAGTGAAGGGGTTAGATATGAATTGCCAAGTCCATCCTGAAATTCCCGCCACAGCCTATTGCCGTAGTTGCGGCAAACCGCTGTGCAACGAGTGCCGCCGCGATGCCTACGGCACCGTGTATTGCCCCGAGCATGCGCCCGCTCCGGCAGGCCCGCCGCCACCTTATGCGGACCCCGCCGCGGCGCCCGGCATGCCTCCACCGCCGCCGTATGCCTACCCCGCTGCCGCGGTGGCGCCCGACGTTTCACCCGCGCTGGCCTTTTTCCTGGGCATGATCCCAGGCGTGGGCGCCATCTATAACGGCCAATACGCCAAAGGTCTGGTGCATGCCCTGATATGGGGCGTCCTGATGAGCATCGCCTGTTCCAATTCGTCGGCCATCCACGGCATGGAACCGGTCTTCATCATCGCGGTGATCGCCTGGTGGTTCTACATGGAATTCGAGGCGTATCACACCGCGCGCAAGCGGCGCATGGGAGAGCCGGTGGACGAATACTCCAGCCTGGTCGATTTGAAGGGCGCCAAGGGCCATGTTCCGGTGGCCGGCGTAACCCTCATCCTGCTGGGCATTCTGCTTCTGCTGCACACCCTGGATATCTTGGATTTCGATCGCATCGTACGCTACTGGCCGGTGCTCCTGATTCTCGGCGGAGCCTACCTGCTGTGGAGCCGCATGGCTGGCGACGACTCCGCGCCGAAGGAGGCACGGCATGAGAGACACTAGGCTGCGGCCAAGGTCGCTGGTCCGCGCCATTCGCGGGCCCATCACCCTGATCACTCTGGGCGTGCTGTTCGCGCTAAACAATTTCACCCCGTATCGCTTCGACCAGACGTGGCCGGTGTTGCTGATCGTGTTCGGGCTGCTGAGCCTGGTGCGGCGGAGTTTCGAACCGCAGGCGCCCCCACCGGCGCCGCCACCCTACGGCTATCCACCGCCCCCACCGGGCAATTTCTCGCAAGGCACCTATTCCCAGGGTCCGTACAAGAGCCCGACGCCGCCCGGAACACAGCCGAAATGACGGGTGCTGTTTGCGGTACGACCGCTCGCTAACGCTCACGGCTCGGTTCGGAGCGGGTGGGCGATATCCACGGCATTTGACGAGGTTCGATTATGAGACGACGTTCACTGACCGGTCCGCTAATTCTATTGCTCATCGGCGGAGTGTTTCTGTGGAGCAACCTGCATCCCGAAGCTCCGGTATGGTATCTCATTTCGCAGTACTGGCCGTTCCTCCTGATCGCTTGGGGTGTCATCCGGCTGGTGGAAGTGATCTTCGCGGGAGATGGCGAGTGGCGCAGTTTCTCCGGCGGCGAGATCATGCTCGTCATCCTGATTTCGATAGCGGGCATGGGCGCGTGGCAGGCCAAGGAATTCGGCTGGCACTTCCGCAACTCGGGCTTCGAGGAATGGTTCGGAGAGCAGTACGATTATCCCATCGCCGTCACCGCCCCGGCCACCGGAATGAAGCGCGTAGTCTTCGAAAACCCGCATGGCAATATCACCATCTCCGGCAGCGATACGCAGCAGGTGTCGGTGAACGGCCATAAGCTGATCCGCTCCATGAACCGCAACGACGCCGACCGCACCAACGGGATCACGCCGGTCGAGATCGTTCCCCAGGGCGACCGCCTGCTGGTACGCACCAACCAGGACCGCGCCCCCAGCAATCAGCGCTTCTCCGCCGACCTGGTGGAAGTCACCGTCCCGCGCGGCATTTCGGTGGAAATCCGCGGACGCCAGGGCGGCGACTACGAAATCTCCGACATCTCCGGCGACGTGGACCTGTTCGGCAACCGCGCCGACGTGCGGCTCTCCAAAGTGGGCGGCAACGCGCGCATCGAAATCGGGCGCACCGATTCCATTCGCGCCGTGGACGTCAAGGGCAAGGTGGACATTCAAGGGCAAGGCTCCGACCTGGAGCTGGAAAATATCGACGGCCAGGTGACCATCAGCGGCGCCTACAACGGATCGTTGGACTTCAAGAAGCTGGCCAAGCCGCTGCAATTCGAAGGCGCGCGCAATACCGAGTTGAATGTGCAGGCGATCCCCGGGGAGATCAGCATGGACCTCAGCCAGTTCACCGCCACCAACGTGACCGGCCCCATGAAACTCACCAGCCGCTCGCGCGACATCCACGTGCAGCAGGTGACGCACTCGCTCGAAGTGGAGACGGACCGCGGCGATATCGAACTCCAGCCGGGCCTGCCTCTGCCCTCCATCGAAGCGCACTCCGGAGGGGGCCGCATCGAACTGGCGCTGCCGCCGAATGCCGCGTTCCAATTGGAAGCCACGGCCGAGCGGGGCGAAGCCATCAACGATTTTGGGGATCCGATCCAGCGGGAACCCGAGGGCCATTCGGCCACGCTGAAGGGCAAGGTGGGCAACGGCCCGCTGATTCACCTCACCGCCAGCCACGGATCGGTGGAAGTCCGCAAGGAAGACGTGGCCTCCACGCCCAGCCCAGCGGCCGCGCCTGGCCCCAACCCCGGCGCCTCCAAGCCCGACGACAAGACGATTAAGAAGGCCACGCCCAAGAGCCTCAAGGAAACTGAGATCAAACTGTGAAGTTGGAACCGGGGGCGTCCTCCGCGGATGCCCCGGCGCTCCTGATTCTGTTCTTCGTCAACGTCCTCAACTATTACGACCGGCAGGCGCTGGGGGCGCTGGTCGAGCCGCTGCGCCACGAATTCCGCCTGAGCGATACGCAACTGGCGGCCATCCCCACCCTGGTCACGATTGTCTATGCCGTTGCCGGTGTTCCCCTGGGGCGTCTGGCCGACCGCGTCAGCCGCAAGCGCCTGCTGGCCGCCGGCGTGGCCGTATGGGCCGCTCTGACCGGTTTCGGCGCCCTGGCGTCCGGCTATGCCATGCTACTGGTCTCGCGCCTGGGAATGGGCGCCGGCGAGGCCGTGTGCGCGCCCGCCGCCACCAGTTGGATCGGCGATCTGGTCCCCGCCCACCGCCGCGCGCGCGCCATGGCGGGCTTCATGATGGCCGTACCCGTGGGCGTCATGCTGAGCCTGGCCGTCAGCGGTCCGGTGGCTCAGGCCTGGGGATGGCGCGCCGCGCTCACGGTGGCGTCGCTGCCCGCCGTGGCGCTGGTGCCCGCACTGTTATGCCTGCGGGAACCGGCGCGCGCCGCGGGACCCGCTCCGACCACTGCCTCATTCCCTTTCCTACGAATTCCGGCCTTCTGGTGGATTGCGGCGTCGGGCGCCATCGTCAATTCGGCGTTGTACAGTTTCTCCTACTTCCTGCCGGCGTTCCTCACCCGCGTTCACGGCCTCTCGGTGGGGCAAGCGGGATTGTGGACCGGCATCGGTTCGGGCGCCGCCGGCATTCTGGGCGCGGCGAGCGTGGCTTGCTACGGCGACCGCGCGGCCCGCCACCGTCCCGGCGGACGCATGCTACTGGCGGCGGTAGCGGCAGCCCTGGCCGTGGCGCCCGCGGCGCTGGCCATCCGCATGCCGGCCGGTCATGCCGTAGCCGCCGTGTGGCTGGCGATGGCCGCATATGCTCTGCTACAGACTTACTACGGCCTGGTGTACGCCTCCCTTCACGACGTGGTCGCACCGGGGATGCGCGGCGCCGCCATGTCGGTGTATCTGCTGGCGACGTACCTCGGCGGAGCGGCTTTCGGTCCACTGCTGACCGGCCGTCTCAGCGACCGCTTCGCGCGCGCCGCTGCCGGGGCGGCCAGCCTCACCGAAGCCGCCAAGGCTACCGGCCTGCGCCAGGCGATGTACGTCATCCCAGTGCTGGCGGCGCTGTTGGCGGTGGTCTTGTGGGCCGGCGCATCCAGCGCGAGAACCGATGGCCGGGCCGCGTGAATCCGCAAAAGGCTAAATGAACGCCGGCGTCTGATACCCGAAATTGTGCAGGTTCGGGAAGACGTAGTCCAGGTCGGCTTGCGCGGAGAGGCCGAACCACTTCGCCAGTGCGCCGTCATACTGATCCGCGGAGGTGCTGGGCACCCACGTGCCGCGGCTTCCGGAGTCGTCCGGGCCGGAAAGCGTGAGCGTGAGGAACGTGCCGTACAGGTTGCCGCCGTTCACGGCGCCGCCCATGATCAAGGCGTTGCTGCCCCATCCGTGGTCGGTGCCGGCATTGCCGTTGGGCTGGAAGGTGCGGCTGAAATCGGACTCGGTAAACACGGTCACGTCGCTCTGCACGGTGAGCTGGCCCATGGCCTGGTCGAATGCCGCCAGCGCGGCGGCGAGGTTGCTGTAGAGCGTCACCTGCTGCGGCAGTTGATTGGAGTGCGTATCGTAGCCGCCCTGGCTGCAGAAGAAGATCTGGCGGGTGGCGCCGAGCGCAGCGCGCACTTGAATGAGTTTGGCCACCTGTCCCAATTGCGTACCGATATCGGTGTTCGCAAACGTCACGCCCAGGCTGCCGCTGCCGGCCACCGCCGCATTCACGGCCTGAGCCACGGCGATGGCGTCCTGCAGCGAATTCTGCGCCGCCTGAATGAGCGTCACGCCGCTCGATAGGCTGAGCATGTTCTGCAAGGCGGTGGACCCCGGATCGGTCGCGGGCGCCACCAGTCCGAAATTGCTGGTGTTCACGGTGGAGGGTTGGGTGGTCTGGCCGATCAACTGCAGCGCGTTGCCGCCGATGCTGATGCAGGGCGGGACCACGCCGCCGGAAACGCCGGCCAGCTTGTCGGCCAGCCGCCCGGACCAACCGGAGGTGGCGCCCCCTTGCGGCACGGCGTTCTGCCACTCGTTCTGCTGGTCGGCATGCGAATAGAGGTTCAGCGGCAGGGGCACGGAAGCGAGCGCGGGCAGGCCATTCGACCCTCGCGGCACCGGTTGCACCAGGGTGCCTACGTTGGCCAGCAGCGCCAGCCGCTTGGAGGAGTTGTACAACCCCGCGATGGGCGCGAAGCTGGGGTGCAACCCATAGTTGGCGTTGGTGGCCGGGTCGTGAATGGCCGCGAGCGAGCCCTGCGGGAGGGCCAGGTTCTGGCGGATCTTCAGGTAGTTGGCGTACGTCGCGGCGTCGTTGGGCACCAGCAGGTTGCCGGCATCGTTGCCGCCGAAAAGGAAGATGCACACCATAGCCTTGTAATTGCCGGCGGATTGCGCCCGCGCGGTCATCAGGCCGGCGGTACCGAAGGCAGCGGCGGCGCCGATGGTGGAAATCGTGCTGCAGCCGAGGCGAAGAAAGTCGCGACGCGATCGAAGCTGTTGGATGGTCATGGCTATCGTTCTCCCCTTACCGTTCGATTTCATATTGCGGCGCGGCCGCCGCGGCATAGAGCGCGCTGCGCACGCGCGACGCCAAACTCGTGGATGCGCTGGCGGCGGTGGTCAGCAGGCCGCGCACATTGGCATCCATTTCGCCCCGGAAAAGCGCCTGGTTGAGCGCCTCCACCAGGTCGGGCGGATTGTTGGCGAGATCCTGAAAATTCGCCAGGTTCACGGTGATGCCGCTGGAAACGCCGTTGGTGGCCACCAGGTAGGCGAAATTGGCGCGCGCCAGGGCGGTGGCGGCATTCAGCGCCTGAAATTCGGGCGCCACCGGCGGCGTCGCTGCGCCGGAAACGCTAACGCGATAGAAGGGCGAGAAGTAGCTGAACACGCTGCCGGGTGTGAGCGCGGTCTGGCCCATGAGGGTGGCCTGGTTGGTGAGGGCGTCGGCGGCGGTGACGGTGGCATTGAGCGCGCGCAGCAGGCCGGTGGCGTAGAGGATCGGTTCCGCCAGCTTGCCGGTGCCTTCGCTGGCCGCTTCGGGATCGGTGAGCAGCGTGGTAATCGCGGTTTGCAGGTTGCCCTGCGAAGACTGGAACGCGCTCGCCACGCGGCCCACGTAAGCCGGCGTTGGGTCGCTCAGCGCCAACCGCTGAATCAGCCGGTAGGAGACGAACGGAGCCACGTTGGACTGCTGGCAGATACAATCGAGGGCCGCGCTCAGGTCGCTCTCCGCCGTCCCGCCGGCAGGGATGACGCAAGCGATGGGCAGGTTGATGGTCTTCTGGGTGGTGTCGTGATAGGTCTCGAACGCCACCATGGGCGCGAAATAGAACGGCATGTTGGTCCAGAGCGAGGCGAAATCGGGCGTCTGGCCGTAGGTCCAGCCGGTCATCGCCTTGGCCATTTGCGAGACGTCGGACTGGCCGTATTCGGGCACCGTGGCGCCGCCGGCCATGATGGGAACGCCCTGCGGATCTAACTGCACCAGGCCCAACCCGAAGAGTTGCATCGCCTCGCGAGCGTAGTTCTCGTTAGCCGCGGTGCCCGCAGCGGGGTTGGCCTTGGCGTTGTTCACCATGTCGAGGAAGTAGCCCATGGCGGGATCCAAGGTAGTAGCGGCCAGCAGTTCGCGGTACGTGCCGAAGGCGTAGTTGGCCATGAGCCGCTGATACCCCACCATCTGCTCGAACGCCGTGTTCTTGACCGCGGAGGCCACCAGAATCTGCGCCAGGGCAAACGCCGCGCGCTGGCGAAGTTGATCGCCGCCATTCATGGCGACGTTGAAGAAGGCAGTCTGCAGACGGCCCATGCCTTCGGTGGTGCTGTCGGGATCGGGCCACGCGCTGGCGGGCGCGGAGAACTGCGCGGCTAGCCAGGCGGTTTGCCCCATGGTCTGGAGATCCACAACGCTTTGCGGTGTGGGCCCCCACGTAGTCATTTCGAGGAAGCGGACCGCGCTAGCGTACGGCACGTTCTCAACCGCCGGGCGGACAGGCACCGCGATCGGGGTTGAAGTGGCCGTACCGGGATTCGGATTGGTAACCTTCACCGCCGCCAGGCGCCCTACCGGCATCGCGACCGTGCCGGTGGCCGTAAGTTGGGTGCCCGATACGAAAGTAGTGGGCAGCGCGATACCGGCGAAATAGATGGCGGCTCCATTCGCAAACCCGGTTCCGCTAACCGTGATGGTCGCACTGCCGGGATTCACCGGGTTAGGAGTCACCGACGCGACAACCGGCAGGGGGTTCTGGAGGTTCACGGTCACGCTGGCCTTGGCCGTGGGGTCGGCCTGGCTGACGGCGGTCACGGTTACCGCCGCGGGGCTCGGTAAATTGGCGGGAGCGGTGTAGACGCCGGCGGCCGAGACTGTTCCCGCTGTGGCGCTGCCTCCCGTTTGTCCGTTGACCTGCCAAGAGACCGTCAAATTGGTGGAGTTGGCCACCTTGGCTGTGAGGGACAAGGTAACGCCGCAACGGATAGTGCCGCCGGCGGGCGTTAGCGTCACGGTGACGGCCGGGCCCACCGAGCTCAAGATCGGAATGGAGACCCCTGTCTGGGAACTCACACCGCCGATGGTTGCCAGAATCGGCTGATCGCCCGTCGCCAGTTGCGGGACGATCAGGTCGATCTGGTACTCCCCGGGCGCCACGATGCCGGCGTACTGCACCGTGGCCGCCACGCCGCCGATGGTCACGTGCAGTTGCGTGAGGTCCGACAGCGGCGCGGGACTGGCGACCAGTTGGCCGGCCGGCACGGCGGGCGTAGTAGGACCAAAGCCGGTCGCATAGAGCTGAAGCGTCTCGCCCGGTTGGGCTGGCCGCGACACTACTCCACTCCCGAAATATCCGGCAGGCGCAACCAGGACACCATCGGCGTTGTGCAGGGCGCCGGCATATTTGGCCTGAAACGTGAAGAACGCCGGCGAGTAATTTTGCAGGGTTACCGTGCCGGTAGCGGTGGCGGGAAAGTTGGTGACTTGCACCTCCACGGGCCCGGAAGCGGTGTCCGCGGGCGCCTGAACGTTCAGTTGTCCGGGGCTGACGTAGGAGATCGCGGCCTTCTTGCCGTTGATCAGGACGCTCACGTTATCGAGCGTGGTCGGGAGGATGTTCCCAGAGATGTCGGATGCCTGCCAGGACCGCGTGGTCGCCGAAAGTCCGACGCCGTAGATCGAGACCCACGAGCCGCTTTCGATGACAGTCGCTCCGCTGGCGCTGTTCGAGATACCGGTAATTTGCGTTCCCGATGCAACCGAGATCTGGCCGGACAGGGTGGACCCAACTGTCAGGCAGAGCAATCCGCACAAGTACGCGCGTTTCGACCTACCGTGTCGCAATGCGTGAACCAACCTGGATGCAATCTTCATTGCCGCCCTCTCTTCGTGCGTAGAATTGCCTATCCTCCACTGCACGGGATGGCCCAGACCGGAATCCTCGCCCCGCAGAGGCTTTGGCCGGCGGCCGGCGTAGCGTCGAGGAGACTTTCCGGGAGCCCGGGTGCAAAAGCTGCGCGCGAAATGCAAAATGCGCTGGCTTGACGTTGTGGCGGACGTACTCGTGCGCAATGCCACTCAGTCTTTCCACTTACGGACACCGGTATCGATTGAGGCTGGCACGTTGTCTCATGCGGGGCAGGATGGGATCCCAATGCCGCATACTCTTCCCACAACCGAACACCCGTATTGATTGAGTCTCGCAAGAGTCCGTTGTGGGGCAGGTTTTCAACCTGCGGCGGGTTTTAACCCGCCTGTGCGGCATTTGCACGCAGCCGCCCAGGCCGATTGAAAATCGGCCGCAGGGTGAAAACCTGCCCCACGGATTTTGCAGTATCTCCAATATGGGCGGACAGAATATCGCTTGGACGGACAAACGCCAATCCTCGGCGGTTTGACTATGGCGAAGTGTATCCGATCGACCATTCGGCTGCGGCGCGATATTCCCGGTGCACGGCGTACATCTCCGGCAGCGAAACGCGCGCCCTCGCGAAGTCGAACGCCGGCTTGTGCCAGAGCTTCACCGCGGCGCCCCTACCAATACAATGTGGACATCCATGACATTGGTGCCCGTCGGACCGGTCGTCACCAGGTCGCCCAGCGATTCGAAGTAGTGGTACGAGTCGTTGTCGTTCAGATACCGCAGCGCCTCGGGACCGCGCCGCAGCGTGTCGCCATCGGCCACCGCCCCGGCCGCGTCCGTGGGACCGTCGGTGCCGTCCGTGCCGGCGCTGAAGATCACGGTCCGCTCCAAGCCCGCGATATCCAGCGCGGCCGCCAGCACAAACTCCTGGTTCCGGCCGCCCAACCCGCCGCCCTTGATGGTCACCGTGGTCTCGCCGCCCGTGATCAGACAGGCGGGCGGCTTCACCGGCTGACCGGCGCTGGCCAATTCGCGCGCCATCGCCGCGTGCATGCGCGCGACATCCCTGGTTTCGCCTTGCACCTCGCTGGCCAGTACCAGCGTGCGGAAGCCCAGACGCCGGGCGCACTTTCGGGCCGCGTCCAACGCCAGGCGATTGCCGCCCACCAGCGTGTTGCGCACGCGCGCAAACAACGGGTCGCTCGGCTTGGGAGTCTCCGCGATCTGGCCCCGCTCGCCCCGTTCGATGCGCTCCCGGACGGCCGCCGGCACGCGGTCGCGGATTCCGTAGCGCTGCAGAATCCCGGCCGCCACAGCGAAGGTGGAGGCATCCGGCGCGGTCGGCCCGCTGCCGATCACGTCCAGATCGTCGCCGATCACATCGGAGAGCAGCAGCGCTTCCACCGTGGCGGGCGCGGCCAGGCGCGCCAGTTGCCCGCCCTTGATCGCGGAGATGTGCTTGCGCACGGCGTTGATTTCGTGAATGGACGCGCCCGAGGCCAGCAGCAGCCGCGTCACCGCCTGCTTCTCCTCGAGCGTGACGGGCGCGGCGGGGAACGGCATCAGCGCCGACGCGCCGCCGGAGATCAGGCACAGCACCAGGTCTTGCTTGCCGGCCGACGCCGCCATTTCCGCGATGCGCCGCGCGCCCTCCACTCCGCGCCGGTCGGGGACCGGGTGGCCGCACTGATTCAGTTCGATGCGGCGCATGCGCGCGGTGTGGCCGTCCTTGACGTTGACCAGGCCGGCGGTCAGCGCGCGGCCCAGCACGCGCTCGGCAGCCTGCGCCATGGTCGCCCCCGCTTTGCCCGCGCCGACCACGTAGACGTTGCGGAACCGCGAGAAATCGCGGCGCTTCAGATAGCGCGCGACGGCGCCGGCGGGGTCTGCGGCGGTCAGGGCCGCTTGAAAAATCTGCCGGGCTTGTTTTCGTAGAAGGCGGGTGGTCATTTGAATATCGGGTGTTGCAAAATCGCTTCCACAGCCGCGGCCGGGTCGTCGCCATCGATGGAAACATGTACGTCCGCCAGGGCATAGACGGCGCGGCGCTCGTCGAAGAGCCTGCGAAGTTTCGCGGGGTCGCGCGCCAGCGGGCGGTGCGAGGCCTGGCTGACGCGGCGCTCGACGGTTTCCCAGGGACAGTCCAGCCAGATCGCGACGCCGCTCGAGAGCACCAACTCGCGGTTGGCTTCCGCCACGAAGGCGCCTCCTCCCAGCGCCAACACAGCCGGCCGGCCGCGTTCTATAGAGTCCACGTGCCGCCGGATGACGGCCGATTCGATGCGCCGGAATTCTTCCTCGCCGCGCGTGTCGAAGATTTGCGAAATGGGCATGTTCTCGGCGGCTTCGATCTCGTCGTCGCTATCGAAGAAACTCCACCCGATGTGCCGTGCCAGGGCGCGGCCGACGGTCGATTTCCCGGATCCCATGAAGCCTACGAGGTAGATTCCCGGGGTTCGTTTGAGGCGCAGATTCATGCAGGCGATCTCCTGGAGCGGTTGACGCGGCATACGTTTCCCGCAATCGCACACCGGCATCTATCGGGCCTCGCCAAGTGTCTTATGTGGGGCAGGATGGCATCCTGCGGCCGATTGTCAATCGGCCTGGTCGGCAATTGCATACTGGTCGGCAGGCCGAGTACCACTCGGCCGCAGGATGCCATCCTGCCCCACAAAACCCGCGGCATCTCCGAGCGGCCGACTCTCATGCCGTACCGTTGAGCTTCGCCAGGCTGGATTCCATCAGTCCGGGGAACAGCGTTGCCGCGGCCACCAACAGCCAACCCGAGCGCGGCGCCAGCACCGTGCGGGCGTTGCGCTCCACCCCGCGGCGGATGGCCGTGGCGCAGTCTTCCGGCGTGATGGCGAAGCGCTTTCCTTCGACGATCCGCGGCGGAGGCCCGTCCCCCATCGCATGGCGCTGAAAACCGGTCCGGACATAGCCCGGGCATACCAGCATCGCTTGGATACCATCGGCCCGCAACTCCATGCGCAGCGACTCTGTCCAGGAAGCCAGCGCCTGTTTCGAGGCACTGTACAGCGGCAGCCACGGCAGCGTGAATTTGCCGGCCACCGAACTCACATTGACAATAGTGCCGCCACGGCGCGCGCGCATGTGCGGCGCGGCCAGTTGCACCATTCCCAGCGCGGCGAAGAAATTTAGTTCCCACAGGCGGCGCGCTTCGTCCATGGGGGTGGCCCACGAAGGCCGGTACAGGCCCACGCCGGCATTGTTGATCAGGATGTCGATGCGACCGAAGCGGTCGAGGGTCCGCTCCACGGCGCTGCGGCGCGTGGCTTCCAGGGTGAGGTCGCCCGAGGTGATCAGGGCGTCCGGCCCTCCGGCACGGCGCAAACCTTCGGCGGAGCGGGCGGCGAGCGACAGCATGGCGCCCGCGCGTGCGAATTCGGCGGCGCAGGCCCCGCCCAGACCTTCGGAAGCTCCCGTGATGAGCACCACTTTACCGTCGATCCGCATGTTCTGGAATCGGTCATAATGTTACCATGCCTTCGCGGCTTGTCCCGTTGTTCCCGCTGCAGGTCGTGGTCTTTCCGCGGACCGATCTGGCGCTGCACATCTACGAGGATCGCTACAAGGCCATGGTTGGGGAAGCGGTCCGCAACGGGTCGGAATTCGGCGTGGTGCTGGCCCACGAAGACGGCATCGTCAACGTCGGCTGCACGGTGGTGGTGGAGCGGGTGGTGCACACTTACCCCGACGGACGCCTCGACATCCTCACGCGCGGCCGCCGGCGCTTCGAAATCGTGTCTCTGAATGAAGAGAAGAGCTACCTGCAAGGGGAAGTCAGTTTCTTCGACGACGACGATCCAGCGCCCACGCCGCCCGATGTTCGGGAAGCGGCGCTGGCCAATTTCCGCGACCTCCGGCCACTCGTCTCCCTGGCCGGGCGCAGCGAACCGGATTTGGCCGACCCCCAGCTCAGTTTCCAAGTGGCGCGCTGCCTGCCCGATCTGGATCTTCTCAATATGCTGCTGGCGCAACGTTCCGAGACGGACCGTCTCAAGCGACTCAATCGGTATCTGGCGCAATATATTCCGCTCCAACGTACCGTGGCGCACGTTCGCGAAGTCGCGCCCACCAACGGATGCGGCGGACATCCCCCGGGATTGTGAAGCATGACCTTCCCGGCGCGTCCGAGTTCGGACCGGCGGCGAAGCTCGATGTCGTTCGCCGCATCGGGCTGCCTTCACGGAACGCTGCTGGCGTGGGTGGCGATTACCGCGGCCAATAGCCCGCGCGAAGTTCGGCGGAACCTTTACGATCAGGAGATTCGCCCTTACGAGAATCACCTCGTCTGGTACAACCTGCGCGAGAAATTGCCGGATATCAAGCCTGCCGCGGCGGCTCCCGCGCCCACCCGGCCTCGCGCGCAGCGCAAGTTCCGGCAAACCCTGGTATCCGGACCGAAGGACGACACGCGGGCTCCGCAGACCATCGTGACCGAGGCGCCGCCCGCGGAATTACCCAAGCCTCTGCCGCTTCCCAATGTGGTGGCTGCAGCCGCTCCACCCCCGCCGCCGCGCGATTTCATTCCACCGCCCGAAAGGCCACCGGCGGAAGGTGCGCCTCCGGTGCTGCCCGATTCTCCAAGCGTCGAAGCCAAGCCGCCCATCCCGGCCAATCCATTGGAGGCTTCCACGCCACGGCCCCTGGCGCGGCCATTCCAACCCCCGCCGGACAAACCACAGGGCGCCGCCGACGCACCGCCTCCCGATCTGCCCGCAGCGCCGCAGGTGGCCGCCGCGAAGCCGCTGGCATCCGGACCGCCACTGGGTGTGTCGGCTACCCGGCCGCAGCCGTTGCCGTTCCAGGCCCCGCCGCCGCTCTCGCGTCCGCGCACGGCCGCTCCTCTCACGTTGCCGGAGGGGCCACATGTGGAAGCGGCGAGATCGGGCGGCCTGGTCGCGCCACTAGGCTCCGCTACGCCGCGTCCCGGCCCGCGCGCTTTCCAGCAACCGCCCGCGCCGGCATCGGCTTCGCCCCGAACCGCGCTGGTATTGCCCGAGGCCCCTGCGCCCCCAGCCACGCCCGGCGCACCGGCCGCTCCGCGCATTCCTCGCCAGTTCTCCACCCCGCAGACCAGGCGCGCCGCTCATGAGCCGGCGCCGGCCATCCCAAATGCCGCTCCGCCGGTGACCAGCCCGGGAGCGACAGGAACCCAGTCGTTGGCCATCGCCGGGCTCGACCCGTCGAAGTTCACCGAGATTCCCGCCCCGCCGGCATCGCACAGTGCCGGGTTCTCCGGCGCTCCGGAACTGAGTCCGGGGGCTGGAGGAACGGCATCCAATGAGAAAGCTGCGCTGGTAGTGCCCAGCCTGACGGCGGGCGGCGGCATCCGCGATTCTTCACCCACCCTTGCGCCGGCGCCGGAAGCGTCCGCGCGCAGCCGTCTGCTGGCCGAGTTGCGCACCCCTCTATCGCCGCACTTGCCAGCGCCATCCGGTGTGATCGCACCCAAGGCGCTGCGGGTCTCTTCGGCGCCGGACCCGCGCCTGGAAGGCCGGGTGATTTATACCATGGCCATCCAGATGCCGAATGTGACCAGTTACTCGGGGAGTTGGATGGTCTGGTTCGCCGAGCGCCTTCCCGAGCCGGGAGCGCCGCTGGCCATCGTCCGGCCGCCGCTGCCGCGCCACAAAGTGGACCCGGCCTACATCCGCAGCGCGGTGGACGACGGCATCCAGGGAGTGGTGAGGCTGGCCGCCGTGATCGGCAAGGACGGCCGCGTCGATCAGATCGAAATGCTGAGCGGCATCGACACTCGCCTCGACCAAAGCGCCGAGGAGGCGCTCGGCAAGTGGCTGTTCGAGCCGGCTTTGCGCGACGGCGCCCCGATCGCCGTCGATGCCGTCTTCGAAGTCCCATTTCGCTTAGCCCCCAAGCCATCCAAATGACACCTCAATTCCTGATATTCGACGCCGACGACACCCTTTGGGAGAACAATATTTACTTTGAGCGCGCGTTCGAGGAGTTCGTGGAGTTTCTGGCGCATTCTTCGCTTACACCCGCGCAAGTTCGCGAAACGCTGGACGAAATCGAAGCCGCCAACAACAAAATTCATGGTTACGGCACGTTGAATTTCGCCCGCAATCTGCGCGAGACCTACGAGCACCTGGCCGAGCGCGAGGTGAGCGAGGAGGACGTGCGCACCGTCGTTGGATTCGCCGAGCGCATTCTACAATCGCCCATGGAGGTGATCCCGGGGGTGCCCGAGACGCTGGAGTACCTCGCCCCAAGACACGATCTCACGCTGTTCACCAAAGGCCATCCCGACGAACAGCGATTGAAGATCGACCGCTCGGGTCTGGGCCGGTTCTTTGGGCACGCAGCCATCGTTAAGGAGAAGGATACCGGCGCCTACCGGGCACTGGTGCGGGATCGCGGCATGGATCCGGAACGTACCTGGATGATTGGAAACAGTCCGAAATCGGACATCAATCCCGCCCTGGAAGCGGGGCTGAATGCGGTGTTTGTCCCGCATGCCCACACCTGGGTGCTGGAAAAGCAGGACTTGCGGGCGGGGAAGGGCCGGCTAGTGCAGGTGGAGTCCTTTGCTGAACTGAAACACCGGTTCTGAGAAGAGGGGAAAACCTTAACCGAATCGACATACTTAGGAATCCACCCTGAAGGTATCATTATGACTGCGTCAACGGCATTATTTGAGTAGAATATTGTGAGCATCAGATATTGTTAACGGCCTTAGGCTGTGGTAGAGTGAACCGTTGAATAGAGTCCTTATGTGTCGCAATGTTGAGAAAGGATACTCAATGACTTCGAAATGTGTGCTCCTGCCGGCAGTGTTGCTGTTGGTATTTTCAGGCAGTTGCCTCGCTCAAGTTCCTGCCGTCACCAGCTTCAGTGGTAGTACGACGTTCTTGAGCGTCGATCTCACAAATCTAACTTTAGGCTGGACTTTTACGGCCAACGCAAACATCACCGTGTCGGCTTTGGGCTTTTGGGATGTCGCCCCCCCGTCGCCGCTTCAAAACAGCCACCAGGTTGGATTGTGGACTGCGTCCGGATCGCTGCTTGCCTCCGGAACCGTTCTGACCAATAGCCCGCTGACTGGTTCCTGGGCTTACGTCTCCATCTCCCCGGTTGCGTTGACTTCGGGTCAGACTTACGTAGTAGGGGCCTTGGAGGCTGCCCCGTACAATGAGACCTATTCCCGAGTGCCTGTCTCCGGCGGTTCGGTATCCACCAGTCCGCTGATCACCATCGGATCGAGCGTCATTAGCGCGGATAGCACGGGGTTCGCATTTCCAAACATCTCGGAGCCGACCTACATCGCGCGCTTCGGGCCGAACCTGATCGTGGCGCAGACTCCTACGCCTCCAGTGCCAATTTCCAGATGGGCTCTCATCATGATCGCCCTCGGTTTGGCCGCTGCCGGCCTGCTGCAGTTGCGGATGGGCAGACGCACGTCCGACACCGTGTGAGTCTTTCCGGCAAGTCTTTGAGAGGGGTGCAGCCGGACTCGGATATGACGGCACCCCACGACGGCAAAAGTTGCTCATTTTAAAGGATTAGAGCGAAATCACTGAGGAATGGTAGTTGCGTGAGTCCTATAATGGAAGTACTCGAACGGGGTTTCAAACCACGCAAAGTCGGGAATCTAGCATTGACTCTCGGGTGCCCCATGTTTAAAATTACAGGAGATCTTTCGCTATTGTCGTTTAGTGCATTTGGCATAAGGAAAGACCTCGGAGGCCATACGTAATGTCGAGACATATAGTGTTTGTGACCTTGATTATTTGCCTGTTCATGGCGACGCCTGGCTTTGCGGGTGTCATTATCTACAACAACGGAGCGGGCTCGACCAATACGACGAGCTTGAACGACCTGTTCGCTTTTCCCATCAGCGGGGCTGGCTGGACTAGCGATACGTTTACCGTTGCCAGTGGGGGCGCTATTCTTATCGATGTGGACGTGGCAATTTGGGCCGCAACAGGGACTCTTGTCTCGAGCCTGAATTACTGCATATCGACCGCCGTCACCTGCTCGGGCTCCGGCTCCCAAGAGATCGGGGCGGGAACCAGCCTGGTTGCCGACGGTTCTCTGGGAGTGAGCAGCGGAGCGACCGCCGGCTACACGCTCGAAGAATACACCTTCGCCCTGAAAGGCAATGCGTACACAGCGGGTACGTATTACCTCACGCTCTCGGGTGCTTCAGCAACCTCGTATTGGGATGAATACGGCGGATCCACCGGAACCTCTTCGGCCCAGTCGTCGGTGGTAGAGACTCCAACAAACCAGTCCGAATCGTTCGATATCGTGGCTGCCACTCCCGAGCCGGGCAGCATCGCTCTGTTCGGATCGGGCCTGATGTTGTTGTTGGCGGGATTCTCGCGCCGCGCCCGGCGTTAACCTGCTTCGCCAGATTTGAGTAGCTCAAACCCCCACCCACCCGATTGCGGGAAGGTGGGGGTTTTTATTGCAGACAGGCAACCGCGTAAAACCGATATGGCCAGGGATGAACACGAATAAGACAGACCCCCAGAACTGTTCTCGGTCTTAGCCGTGTTCATCCGTGGCCATTTTCCTTTTTGCCAACTGGCTCCGTGTCATCTGCCCGGCGCTACTGGTCGGTGTGGCGCTGGCGCTCGTAGGGGGCCTTGAGGTACTTGGAGGCCTCTTCCTGGGCGCCCTGAGTGTTGTCCTTGGTGCGGACGGCCTGATTGTACTCATTGACGGCGCGGTCGCGCTGGCCGCTGACGTCGTAGATCTTGCCCAGGTTGATGTGCGACCAGACCTCGGTCCACTTGGGATCCAGATCGCCGTCGATGGCCGACCGGAATTCGTTGGCGGCGGGCCACCAGTTGCCTTGCAGGAAGTACACCTCGCCGATGCGATAGTGCGCCAACGAACTGTTGCGAGTGGTCTCCAGTGCCTTCTGGTACTCCTTGATGGCGTCCATGAACTCGCTCAACTCGGCGTATTCTTCGCCGCGCCGGATGGCCACCGACACGCGGATCTGCGGGCTGAAGCGCAGCAGTTTGCCGTTGGGATCGATGGAAATGGCTTTGGGCTTCCCAAAGGTGTCCACGGAAAACTCCGAGGACGTGCCGGCCACGTCCACGCGCTGGAATTCGGGGTCTCCGTCGGTTTCGATCTTCAACTCCACAGGCATGCGGAAGGTATCCACATCCTGGTTGATCTTGCCCATCACGCGGAACCCCTTCTTCTCGGGCTCCGTCCCGCCGAGGCGGTAAACGGTGTAATCCAGCTTGAACTCGGGGACGCCGGAGGATTCGATCCACTGGATGAAGAAATAGTCCATCTTGTTGCCGGTCACGGCATCCACCACCTGGCGCAGGTCGTCCGTATTGACGCTCTTCCAGGCGTTCTGCTGGGCAAAGTTCTTGAGCGTCTTGAAGAAGGCCTCATCGCCGACGACGTAGCGCAGCATCTGCGCCACCACCGCCCCCTTGCTGCCGGTCAGCGCCCACATTTCCGGCGAATAATCCTCCAGACGGGCGGATTGGATGACAGGGACGGTATCGACAGTGAGCGCTTCCACGCGAAGATTGTGCAGTTGCGACTCCATGGCTCCGGCGCCCACCTGGTGCTCGGTCCACAGCAACTCCGAATAGGCGGCCAGACCGTTCTCGATCCAGAGATGATTGCGGGTGGTAGGCGAGATCAGTTCCTCCCACCACTGGCGCGACACTTCGTTGGCAATCAGGCGGCTGGAAACCTGGCGCGTGATCCCGCGGGGCGAGAGGAAGATCATGCCGGGAGCGGCGTATCCGTTGGGCGCGCCGATTTCGGTTTCGATCACGGTGAGATCGGCGTAGGGAGGCAGGCCGAAGAGGCCGGTAAAGTGCGTCATGGCTTTACCCACCTCCTGCCCGTACTGCTGCGCCAGGTCGTTCTCCGGCTGCCGGAAATACACCGTAGTGGTCAACCCGCCTTCTGCGACCTTGGCCGGCGGATCCTTCATGATGGCGATGCTTCCCGGAAAGGAGGCGCGGCCCATCTTGAACTCGTATAGGACTTTGTCGGCGGCCTGCTGGCGCGAATCGACGCCGCTGCCGGCGACGATATAACCCGTGGGCACGCTGATGCGCATGTCGGCGGCGAACCGGTCGGTAGTGTAGCCGCTGACCGGGAACCAGCGGGCCGGATAGAGCAGGTACGCGAAATCGGGATGGATGGCGGCGAACTTGATGCCGAAGACCGGGGAATCCTCCACGCCGGTGAGCTTGCCCTCGTAATAGAACGTAGCGGTGACGGACTGGCCCTTGGCGAGGGGCGGCTGGAAGGTGAGGCGCACGCTGAAATCCTGCTGATTGCGCGACATCTCGATGGGCTTGCCGCCGGCATCCTCGACGCGCGACAGGTTCAGCGCGTTGTTCAGCTCGAAAGTGGCGGCCGAGATACCGTCGTCCACGGCCACAAAGTGTACCGCCGCTTTGGCGCTGATCGACTGCGTATTGGGAGAGATGTCGGCATCGATGGTGTAGTCCTGGACGTCGATGCGCGCGCGGCGCTGCTCCTGGGCCGGCGCGGCCAGCGCCATCGCCAAAAGGCCAAAGACGGGCAGAACGGCCCGGAGTACACGAGGATCACGAAACATGTGCGGCTTCTCCTTGCAGGATTTCTCGAACGATAGCGGCGGCGCGCGCGGCCGGCGTGGCGGCGCGGGACCCGTCATGGGATAGTTGGCCACGGGCCTCCAACTTCTCGCGAACTTCCGCCAGCCCGGCCAACATGGCGGCGCGGGCGGCGTCATCCGAGAGCAGGCGGCGGGCCTCGCAGGCGATCCCTTCGCCCGTCATGCGGCTTTGCATCAACTCGGGCACCACCGCGCGTCCGGCGATGAGGTTCACCATGGAATAGTATGGGACGTCCACCAGCAGCTTACCGAGGAGCCAACTGATGGCGGTCACACGGTAGAACGTGACCATGGGAGTGCCCAGCAGGGCGGCCTCCACGGTCACGGTTCCACTGGCGGCCAGCGCGAGCGTGGCATGCGCCATGGTATCCCAACTTTCGCCTTCAATCACCCGGATGGTAGTCCCCTTGGTCTGGTCCTGGAAAAAAGTAACCCCGGTGGTAACCGAGGCCGGCAGGACGAAATTCATGGCGCGCTCCCGGTTCAGCAGTTGCACGGCCTGGACGAGCGCCGGCAGGTGGCGCGCAGCCTCTCCGCGGCGGCTCCCGGGCAGCACTGCAATTAATGGACGGCCCGGATCCAACCTGTGTTTCCGAAAAAACTCGTCCCGGGAGAGCGCCGGCTTCACCAGACCGGCCAGAGGGTGTCCGATATACGCCGCCAGAACGCCCCGGCGCCGGAAAAACTCCTCCTCGAAGGGAAAGATGCACAGCAGGCGCTTCAGGGTACGCCGCATGGTTCGGAGGCGTCCTTTGCGCCATGCCCAGGCCTGAGGCGCCACCAGGTAGACCACCGGCACCCCCAGGCGCGCCAGGCGGCGAGCCACCCGCAGGTGGAAATCGGGCGAATCGGTAAGGATGGCCAGGTCGGGCCGGGTTGAACGCGCGGAGTTCAACAGCTTGCGGTATTCGCGGAAAATGCGGAGCAGGTCGGGCACAACTTCGAGCAGGCCGAGCACGGCCAAACTGGCGGCATCGACCACCGTGCGCACCCCGGCAGCCCGCAGGCGCGGTCCGGTACAGCCGAAGAATTCGGCGTCGGGGTAGAACCGGCGGAGTTCGTCGATCACCAGCGAAGCGTAGAGATCGCCCGAGGCTTCGCCGGCCGATACCAGGATGCGGGGGGGCATAATCGTCAGTTTCCAGTTTACAGTTGTCGGCGGCGGCGCGTGGGTTTGGGACGATGGGACGACTGGCAACTGAAGGGTCGTGGATTCGAGTCCCACCTGGGGGCCAATTCCAATTGCTCCGTTTCTGACAACTCACTGTGGTTCTTCAAGTTACGGTTCGAATGCCGTTGCCCCCCCACATTGGATTCGAAATCGTGGCGTGAGCGCTATGCGGACCACGAGCCGGCCGGCATCGACAAGCGCTAGCGACTCGGCAGCACCTGGAAAGCACTCTTAGGTCCGAGCATTCCAACGTCGCCCTTGGGTGTGCCGCGCCAGCCGGCATTGGCCTTGAATCCTGATCGGCCGGGAACCCTCAAACGGACTCCGTAGCATCCGCCATGGGACCCGCTTTCCGAAACAGGTCTGCGATCGAATCGAGTTTGTCTTTCACCTCTCTTGGGATCCCGTCTAAGTCCGCGGATTCCACCAGTGTATGAAGCTCGCCCTTCGTAAGCAGCATTTCGAGTCCGGTGCGATCCCTGAGCCGCCGAAAGAACTCTTCCGCGAAACTGCTCAGCTTCACGGTTTGTGTCTTGGCTTCCCATATCAACCGGCCGGCATCGGAAGCCGAGTTTCTCCAGACAAGGTAGTCGTCTCGATCGCCCCCAAAGACTCGTTCCTGAACCAGGCCACTCAGCACATCGTCCGCCTGGCCGGTATCCACGGCTAATAGGTCCAATTCCCGATTCATCTTGGCCACGTACCCGAGCAGTAGGTTTGGAGTAATGAAATAGTTCTCGACCTCGTACCGTTTCCAATACAGGATACGCAGACTCTCGTCCTCGAAATCCTGTCGGGAACGTCCGTCATTGTCCAGAATGGCAAGTCCCCGCAGCCCCGGAAGCAGCTTCCGAAGCTGGTTAAAGTGCTCCTTGGGACTGAGGCCGAATCCGCCCTCCACCATCTCAAGTGCACTCTCCGCAGACGCCTCGGGGTAGTTATTCTCGACGAAGTAGACGTTCACACTTTCGTCCCAGACGTTAGCCGCCGGATGCTTCAGTTTCACGGCTAGCGCCCGAAGGATATCGACATCGGTGCCGCCTTCGACGTACAAGACGTATCCCCGCTGCCGCGCCCTAACATAGTTCGCCGTACCGTACAGCTTAAGGCTCTCACGGATATGCACTTTTCTCGCGAGATTGTCCGCCCGGCCGTCCAACAACAGCGTCAGGTTGGTCTCCAGGGCGGCATCGAGGATCACCTCCGAGTGGGTCACCATGACCACCTGCGATTCGTTCTGAGTGGCAATGTCCCGAAGCAGGACAAACACTTGCTTTTGGCGCAGGATCTCGAGATGGGCGTCTGGCTCGTCCACCAGGAGCACACTACGCTTGTGGGAGAACAGATAGGCTAATATCAGCAACATCTGTTGAAAACCGCGTCCGGAAGAGGAGAGTGCGAGCGGTTCTTTCACGCCGGTCTGCGAGTACGTAAGTTCAATCGCGCCGCGCGAGTTTTCCACCGGGATTCCCAGGTCCAAATGGAAGAGGCGCCTCATCAGCTCGACGATTTTGTCCCAGTCCGCAGAGGATCCCTGATACACCATCAAACAAAGATTGCGTAGCACCTGCGCGGTCTGGCCCTGTCCGAGCAGCACCCCGATTCTGCCGGGTTGCAGGACCGGCTCTTCGATTTCAAGCCCACTCATTGGATACAGCAATTCAACATCGATCTTGGCCACATGGGCGATCAAATCATGCTTGCCGCGAATCTCTTCATCGAGGGAACAATAAACCAGGTCTTCGCCTTGATTCCGGAACCGCATTGAAATCGGCTCCACTTTACCCTGAAAGTAAACACCGACCGTGATCACCAACCGAATATCCTTGGTTCCTGTCCGCACCTTCGTTTCGTGCCAGAAGAATCGTGTTCTCTGCACCGGGACGTTGAGTATATTGAGGCGATTGAGCGGAGTCCCCGCCCTCTCCTGCGCCGCGGAACTCTCCCGCGCGGCGTGCCAGGTCTTCACCGCCTGGCACCACAGGGCTATGGCCTGAATCACACTCGCTTTACCACAGTTATTGGGGCCGATTATGACAGCCGGGTGGTCCAACTCGATCCGCTGCTTGTCTCCAAACGTTTTGAAGTTCTCGATTTCGATGTAGTGCAGTAGGCGCATGGACGACCTCCAATATTACCAAGCCTTGGCCGTAGACGGATTACGACAGTACGCCAAACCAGTTCGCGGAAACCGCTACGGCTTAGCTCAATTCACGCCCACAGTGCAGGCTTCGCCTTTCGTCGCCATTTCAGCATCTGCTGGATGATCGCTCCAGTTGCAGGCGGCGGAAAGCCCCCAAAGTTCGAAATGCGTCCACGGTGGGCCGCCAGCTATCTCCGCCGCCTAAAGACGTCGGCTTCGGCTATCTCAATCGAAATAGTGCGGCACGAAGCGGCTAAGGTTGTCCGTGATGGGGCTCTTGGATTCGCGAATGCCCATCCCGGCCGGGCCTTGATCGGTGATGTACCAGCTTCCCAGGACCGGGCGGTTTCCATCGAAGCACGGAATGGGAGCCAGGGCCTGGTACACGTAACCCTCCTCGCCGTAGTCCCCACCGGTCTCGACCGTTCCGTTCGCGGTATGCACCGAGACATTGGCGCCTTCCCGCGACAGCAGGGGCTTGCGAACATACTCCGCCAGTCCGCCCCGATCCCCGATACGGGCTTCCAGAAGGTTGGGATGCTCCGGGAACATCTCCCACAGAATCGCCAACAAGCCTTTGTTCGACCACATCATTTTCCAGATCGGCTCAATCCAATCCATGGCGCCGCAGGTCTTGAGAACGGGCCCCCCGAACTCACCGAGCAGCCATTCCCACGGGTAGAGCGCGAACAGGCTGCGGATGGTTTTCTCTTCAAGGTCCCGGAAACATTGCCCGGATTCGTTCCATCCCACTTCCCCCACGCGCAGCGCGGAGGTGCGTATGCCGGCCTGCCCGGCGGTGTCGCGGAGATAGGAAACCGTCATCATGTCTTCGGCGTCGTCCACGTGCATGAAGTAGAGCGCGTCGCCTTTAAGGTAGCTCCGCAAGTCCTGCCACTTGGCGATCAGTTTCTCGTGGATGGAGTTGAACTGATCGGTGGCGGGGCGCACTTCCTGGCGCCAGTACCACTGGACCACCGAGGCTTCGAGCAGGGCAGTCGGAGTCTGCGCATTATACTCCAGTAGTTTGGGAGGGTTGCGGCCGTCGTAGGCCAGATCGAATCTGCCGTAAATGGAAGGCGGCTCCTTCTCCCAAGCGTCCTTGATCGCCGGGATCGCGGCGGGGGGAATGTGCAGGTCCGCAAAGCGATCGTTGTCGATGATGAACTGGCCGGCTTTGAGGCACAACTGTTGTAGTTCCTCGGTGGCGGCTTCGATCTCGTCGATTTCCGCCGAGGAGAAGCGATAGCAGGCGGATTCGTCCCAATACGCCACGCCGTTGGGGGTGTGATAAATAAGTCCCAGCCTCTCGACTTCCGGCCGCCAGTTGGGACGTGGATCCACTAGTTCGCGCCGCATTTCGCTCTCTCCCTATTCGCCCGCCGAGCCCGCGTCCGATCCCGCCGCCGACCCGCCAAAGACTCCGCGGACCGTTCCGCCGGACGTCGGATGCGAGAACGACGAGACGCCCGCCGGCGGATCGATGGACCCGCCGCCCACCTGCTGCCCCACGGGTAGGTATCCGCTCGGTCCACCATAGTACCAGCGGTATGGGTAATAACTTCCCGTAGAGACCGGTCCCCGCCGATCCTCATCTTCGCAGTATCGGTCTTCGACAATCACCGAGCCGTCATCGACACAGCGACGGGCTATGGCATTCGGCCTTGCGGGCCCTCCGCAACCGGACATCGCCAGCGTTGCGGCGGCGACCGAGGCCAGAAGGCCGATATTCAGGTCCTTTGTTCGTTTCACGACTTTCGCACGATATCATGTTTCCCGCTCCTCGACCATCGCGGCACCCCGGTCGGAGGGCGTGGCTGAGACGGCCGTCAACCGTGAACGATCCTCCTGCTACAATCTGGACACGGGGATGACCACTGATCCAGAACGTCCAAGAGTAACGGTGGAAGAGTTGGCGTCGCGCTTTCGCGGCGAGATGATTCCGCTCACCAGTAAGTTCGCCTATTTTTCCACCTTACCGGTGGCGGAGGAGGATCTTCATCAATACTTGAACGATCCCATCGCGGCCATCTCTCCGGTAATTCTCGCTACGCTGCCGAGCGTGGGGATCATTCTCGCTCCATACCTCGAGAAGGCCAACGGCAAGGACGGCGCCGCGGTCACTTTCGAGCGGCCCGCCGACTCGCGATATATCCTGCGCTCGCGGTTCGACACGGATCAAATGGCCATTCTGGCGCTGGCGATCAAGGAGATCGAGGTCGCCGATTACCATTACCAGTTCTACAACGGGCTCTCCGGACTAGTGGCCGACCGGTGGACTGCGGAGGTGGAGGAGCTTTTTTTCCGCACCATTCGCGAGGAACTCAACGCCGAAGTGCACGGCGAGGTGGACGAGAAGAGCTGGCACCTGAAGCAGGCGCTGGTGCGGCGGCAAACCAACGTCCGCAGAGAGACCAAGCTGTTTCGCGAATATGCGCGGCAGGCGTTCGAGGACACTCTGACGCTGTACCTGCACGGGACGTGCTGCGATATCGACGTCGATACCGGGCCGCGCCAGATGCCCAGCCGGTATCTGCGGCGAAGGCTGGAACTGCTGATGTCGCTGTTTCCGGCGCCGGAAGGATACGCCGTGTTGCCGGAGCAGCTCAAGAGCCGCTAAGTCGGTGACCGGCCTGCGCGCCGAGAATCGGGTTTCCAGCCCTCTAAATGGCTGTAGGTTAGAATGGAGTCACACCTACAATGACATCGAAAATACGGTCTACGACGGTGATTTGCGTGCGCCGTGACAATAAGGTCGTGATGGCCGGCGACGGACAGGTTACCCTGGGCGGCGAAGTGATCAAGGCCACCGCCAGGAAACTGCGGCGGCTGTACAACGACAAAGTCATCGCGGGCTTCGCCGGGTCCACGGCCGACGCCTTTGCGCTGTTCTCGCGCTTCGAATCCAAGCTCGAACAGTTCAACGGAAACGTGGCGCGATCGGTGGTCGAACTGGCCAAAGAGTGGCGTACCGACCGCGCGCTGCGGCACCTGGAAGCGCTGTTGCTGGTGGCCGATTCTACCAGCACGTATCTGGTCAGCGGCAACGGCGACGTAATCGAACCGGATGAAGGCGTGGCCGCCATCGGATCGGGTGGTCCCTTCGCCACGGCCGCCGCCACGGCGCTGCTTCGCAACACGCGTCTCTCCGCGCGCCGCATCGTGGAGGAAGCCATGGCCATCGCCGGCAAGATCTGCATCTATACCAACGAGAACGTTACTTACGAGGAGCTCGAGTAGCCATGGTGATCTATCTTCCCGGCCAGTCCGCGGATGAGGCGCCCATCCTCGACGAGCTCACGCCGCGCGAAATTGTGCGCGAACTGGACAAGCACGTGGTGGGTCAGGCCGACGCCAAGCGGGCCGTGGCCATCGCGCTGCGCAACCGCATCCGCCGCCAGAAACTGCCGCCCGAAATGGCCGAAGAGGTGATGCCCAAGAACATCCTCATGATCGGGCCCACGGGCGTCGGCAAAACCGAGCTGGCGCGCCGCCTGGCACGGCTGTCCAATTCGCCGTTTCTCAAAGTCGAGGCCAGCAAATTCACCGAGGTTGGCTACGTGGGCCGCGACGTGGAATCCATGATCCGCGACCTGGTGGACATCTCAATCGACATGGTGCGCGAAGAGCGCCTCGACGAAGTGGCCGACCGCGCCGAATTGAGCGCCGAGGACCGCCTGCTCGATCTCCTCATGCCCCAGCAGCCGGAACCTTCCGAGAGCGTCGAGCGCACCCGCGAGAAGCTGCGCGAGCGCCTGCGCGAAGGCAAACTCGACGAACGCATCGTAGAGATCGACGTCAAGGACCGCCCGCCCACCCTGGAAATCTCGACCAACGCGGGCATCGAGGACATGGGCATCAACCTCAAGGACATGCTGCCCAACCTCTTCGGCCAGAAAACCCGCCGCCGCAAAATGCGCGTGGCCGAAGCGCTCGACTACCTGGTGCAGGAAGAGGAGCAGAAGCTCATCGATATGGACCAGGTGACGCGCGTGGCCCTGGAACGCGTGGAAACCAGCGGCATTATTTTTCTCGACGAGATCGACAAGATCGCCGGACGCGAATCGGGACACGGCCCGGACGTCAGCCGCGAGGGCGTGCAGCGCGACATTCTGCCCATCGTGGAAGGCACCACCGTGAATACGCGCTACGGATTCGTGCGCACCGACCACATTCTGTTTATCGCCGCCGGCGCCTTCCACGTTTCCAAGCCCAGCGACATGATTCCCGAGTTGCAGGGGCGCTTCCCCATCCGCGTGGAGCTGAAGTCGTTATCGGTGGAAGATTTCATCCGCATCCTGAAGGAGCCGAAAAACGCCCTGGCGAAGCAGTACACCGCCCTGCTCGAAACCGAAGGCATCAAGCTGATATTGACCGACGACGCGCTGGAGGAAGTGGCCAAGTTCGCCGCGCAGGTGAATCAAAGCTCCGAGAACATCGGCGCGCGGCGGCTGCACACCATCATGGAAAAGTTACTGGAAGAGGTTTCGTTCCAAGGACCGGACCTGAAGAAGAAGACCGTGAAGGTGGACGCCGGTTACGTTCGCAAGCAACTCGCCGACATCGTGAAGGA
>Ga0181529_10000697_pt1 | contig 47666 bp, 37 predicted proteins | sample PEATcosm2014_Bin_36_FD_119763 | JGI IMG/M metagenome (GOLD analysis project Ga0181529, IMG submission 119763) | Peatland microbial communities from MTU Mesocosm Facility, Houghton, MI, USA - PEATcosm2014_Bin10_30_metaG | ecosystem: Environmental > Terrestrial > Soil > Wetlands > Peat | place...
AGAAATTGGGGAAAACCAGCCCCGTCCCTTCGGGTTGCGGCGAAAACCCCGGGATCCCCGGCGACGGGACTTAGTCGCTGGGGTGGAACGCCATCCGCCTGAGGTAGTGTTAACAGGCCCTAGTTTCAAAAGCAACCCGAGAAACCACGCAAAGCCCAGAGAAACTCCGTCCCGGCAGAAGAATATTGAAAGCGGCGCGCCAGCTTCTAGATAGCCAGAATCCTGCGTGTTTTTCATTACTAGGCCGTGAAAGCGTACTTTGGAGTACCCACAAATGGGTCTAATGCGCTGAATGCGGATGGCCTGAATGTGTGGCTGACTCAATTAGTCCTTTTGTGAGATGCGTTTCTTCCTGTGTAGCCTCGGCTGCCAGCGCGCTGCGCACTGACGCTGTGATCCGTGGCCTCGCCATCTCTTTCTTCACGCGGGCGAGCAGTTCGACTTCACGTTTGATTTGGCTCTTCTTCATGGCGACCCTCCCTGCCGTGCTCTTCCACGTCAAAGGAAATGCAGTTCTAATCCACACCGGGCGTCGGCCCCAGCCTCAGCGCCACCAGCACCTCCAGCAGCGTGGCCGAGTTGCGTACGCTTCCTGAGAGAATCGTGAGCGCTTCCGCAAGGGGGGCGTGTTGCGTCGCCAGCAGTTCAAGACTATCGCTGACTTTGTGGAGTTTCTTGGCTTCTAAAAGAATTTCAGTGGAGGGCATAAATGCATGGCTTTCAGTAGCCTTCAAGGAAGCTGGACCGGCCTTTATCGCTGCCGTATGGCACCTTCGCTAGAGTAATAGTAGCAGCATTCTTCATTGGCATATGTGCCGGATAGACCATCTCCAACAAGTTTTCAGACGCATGCAGGTAAAATCAAGAGCATGAAGCTCCCCCGCCACGCGGAACTCTGGCTTGCACCGTATCTGCAGGACCGCCTGCGGAAGAGCCTGCGGACTGCCAAGCCTAAGCGCATTTGGGTGGCCATTACCGATCATTTTGAGCCACTGGACCGGAGCGTCACGCTGGCCACCGCGCAGGCCCGCGTGGCGCAGTGGCGCAACCTATGGCCACGCATCACCGAAGACGCTCCCCGGGACGCCGACGGCCAGTGCCCCCAGTACAGCTTTTTTTACCCGCAGGAGGAGTACCGGCGAGAGCTGCTCGACGGCCTTGCGGAGATGGTGCGTCTAGGCGTTGCCGACGTGGAAGTTCATCTGCATCACGACCGCGAGCAGCGCGATGATTTCATTCGTAAGGTGAGTGAATATTGTCGACGTCTTGCAGGTGATCATGGCCTGCTACGCCAGCAGGATGGTCACGTGGTCTTCGGCTTTATCCACGGCAACTGGGCACTGGATAACTCTCGCCCGGATGGCAGGTGGTGCGGACTCAACGGCGAGATTGCTCTGCTGCGCGATCTAGGCTGCTATGCGGATTTCACCATGCCGTCGGCGCCCTCGCCGACTCAGGGGCGTGTTGTGAATCAGATTTACTGGTGCTCGAACAACGCGTATAGTCATCCAAAATCCTTTGATCACGGCGTTGAAGCAACAGTTGGCGGCGGACGACGCGGTGACCTGCTGATGATCACTGGGCCGCTCGGCTTGCGCTTTGACGGAAGGCTGATGCCGCGCTTGGAAACCGGTGAAATTGCTGGATATGATCTGCCGTCGCTCTCGCGGGTGAGGCAATGGTTCGATTTGGTGCCGTTTATCGGCGATGATCTTTTTCTAAAGATCTACACTCACGGCGGACAAGAGAGGAATTTTTTGCCTCTGCTCAACGGAGGACTAGGCAACCTCTTTCGCTGTCTCGCAGAAGAAGCGGAACGAAGAGGCATTGAACTACACTGGGCAACGGCATGGCAGATGTACCAGGCGGTAGACGCACTGATGCGTGACCATGAATCCAGTGTTTTGGATTCCGGCCTATGAATTATACTTCGGCGGAGGAGTTCAGCAAATGCCAACGTCGCAATTCCAGACGCAGAAGCAGTCTTATGCCTCACTCTTGTCCAACAACTGTGCGGTTCTACGTGCATTTGCAAAACTGAAGGCCTACTATGCGATGCTGTTTGTCGTGTTCATTATCATTTTGGTTCCAATATGGATTGTGAACTATCCCGGAATGGTCGATTATCCAAACCACCTTGCAAGGTGTTACATCCTTGCACATTATTATGACAATCCCATCTGGCAGCAGCGGTATTTTCTGGATTACAGCCCACTTCCAAATTTAGCGATTGATCTTATCGTGACACCACTGCTTCGGGTACTCCCGCTCATTGTCGCGGGCAAGGTGTTTCTCTCGCTCGCGGCCGCGCTTTATGTAGGAGGTTGCAGCGCTGTAGGGCGGGCCGTGACCGGCAAACCTAACTGGCTGGCACTAATTTGCGCCTTTACGTTTTATAACTCAGCGCTGCTTTATGGCTTTGTGAATTATGTATTCGGCGTGGGAGTCTTCCTGTGCGTATTTGCATTCTGGTTTCGGGTGCGTATTGCGATGTCGCCATTACGGTTTATTTTCTTATCTTCGCTGAGTCTTGTCGCCTTCCTGGCGCATCTGTCTTCAGTTGTGATTCTCGGCGTTGCGTGCTGTATTATCGCGATGCTCGATTTTGTTCGCGATCGTAAAATCCCCAGCCTGATCGTCAAACTTGCATGGTTAGCCAGCCCGGCACTGCTTATGGTTGGCTTTATGAAGAGCAGCGGGCGGATTGGCACGATCGATTGGGGATCACCAAAAGAAAAGCTGATCTCACTGCTCGCGCCGGTTCGCTCATATAGCGTAGCGTTGGATGTGGGGGTGATCTTCGCATTGCTACTTTGTGCCTGGGCGATCCGAAGAGGAAGCCGGTTTCACAGCACCGTAGCCGCAGGCCTCGTTCTTATCTTCTTATTCCTAGTTACCCCAAAGGCTATGTATACCATATCCGCTGCCGATGCACGCTATGTTATACCGGCTTACTTGCTTATTGCGCTATCGCTCAATGTGCGTTGGGGCCGCTGGCAGAAAGCTGCGTTGGCGGTAGCTTTGGCGGCTATGGCCATTCGCACAGGAAGTATTGCAGTAAGTTGGCTAACAATCAGTAGCCGCAGTGAAGAGGTTCTGTCGATGGGAAAGTATTTACCCGAGGGAGCACGCATCTATGTTTTCAAATCTCCCTCCGATGTTTCAGCAAAACTTGACCGGGGCTTTTCCCATGTCATTGAGCTTTGGACTGTCTCCCGAAAGGCAGATATATCTACGCTCTTCGCTCTTCCCGGCCAGCAGCCTCTGGTGTTTCGCCAGCCTCCCTGCGAATTCTTCGAGTCAAATATATGCCTATACAGTTACGATTTTATTTGGACATACGATCCTCCAGCTTCCGTGCGAGATTATCTTCTTCGACTTGCCGCCCCCACAGCCACTTGGGAGAAGGTCACCTTGTGGCGTGTAACTCGGAATTCCGTTTTATGAACGGATGCTCGACCTGCTTCTGGGGTACCCTGAAGCCACAGCAAAGATGAAGCTCAGAAAGCATGTCAACTTAATCATACACGGGCCATGCCTAATTCGCAGGTGAAGTGACTTCTATGGAACATTCGTCCTCGCGAGCGTGATAGAGCACATCAACACTGAATACAACAGCGAATACAACCCAAAAAGAACCCAGAATTATCTTGCAGAGTTGAGGCAATGGAGATTGGGCTGCTACATCTACGAAAACGGTGCCTAGCGTGAAACTCATAAGTGCAAGCAGAACTGCATGAACTCTTCGGAGACGCGAAGATCTTAGTGCCTTTACCCAGAAAAGCACCAGTACGATGAACGCCACGGTGTAGGCATGCCGCCATGATAAAGGCGAAACAACCGATACAATTAAACCGTAAATAGCAATTGTAGCCGCCTTAGAAGCGCGGTTAAGCCAGTGACGGCTGCGCCATACGAGAAATAAACAGAATAAATAGAAGGTGCCACTGATTATCTTTGTGATGACCGATAGAGTGTAATGAGGGTTGACCATTACCTGGGGCGCAGACTCCAGGGTAAAGATTTTTCCGTAGAAAACCCAAGCCACAAGAGAACCGAGGCTCTTATTCGTGTATGCCGGAATGCCATCGCTCATCACGGACATGACCGATAAATAGGTGGTTACGATATGTAATCCGTTGATGGCTACCATTGCAGAGACAAGACCACATAAGATAGCGAGGTAAGAAATAAACCACTTTCTATCTTTCCAAATGACAAAAAGGGGGAATAGCAGAATAGGGGTAACCTTCAATGCTGTTGCGAGAGCGAAGGCGGCAGCCGAGAGGAACAAACAGTCGTCGAAATACGCAACGATGCCAATGGTCCAGAGCGCGAGCAGGATAATCGTAACCTGTCCGATAAAAACAGCTTCGTGGATTGGAAAGTAGCTATACGCGACAAAAGAAAGAACGACAAACTCATAACTTAGGGTAGGAATGCGCAACATACGGGCAAGCAGAAAAACAGAGAAGAACACCAGGATAAGATTTAGGGCGCGCCATAGAATAACGGCTAGAGTCACAGGAATACGAGAGATAGGCACCAGAAGGTCAGCAAGTAGCGGAGGGTAAATGTAAGGGAGTACATGGTCAAACCCAACAGCTCGTGCACGAGACAAAAGTGCGCTCCCATCGGGGGCTTCAAGCCGCAACATTGGACTCACGTCAGTCGCGCCTTCATATAGGTTGGCACGAGGATTGTCGTGAATGACTCCAGCCGATAAGTAATATACGTAAAAGTCGACATTTCCCTGAGACATTCGGTCATGACCAAGGTACTGCTGTATCAGGGAGCCGGTCAACAGTGAGGCCAGAGTCAATGCAAACAATGTCTTGATTTCAAAAATTCTCGCAAGATGTCTCATCGAAGGTAATCCTTTAGTTTTTCATTCCATGGAGTGAGGCGCTCTGCATCTCCAGCATCAACATAGCATGAATCAGGGCTGTTCGATCTTACGACAATGTCTTCTGTCCATGGCCTTCCCTGACGCTGGGAATATTTTCGCAAAACTGCGTTTAGTTTCTCCGTCGACTTAAAGCAAGAGACATACTCCAAGCCCCATTTTCTGGGATGAATATCGCTCTCAAGCAATTTATTGATTGCTGATTCCAAGTGCGCCTCGTCAACCATTAAGCCCGTCTCTGGGACAATATATTTCCTAATTCCGCCAACATGGTTGGAAAGAATTACAACCGGCACATTACAAAAAATACTTTCCGCGATGGCACGGTTGCTTCCCTCCTTAAGACTTAACAGAATGGAAACCCGCGATCTACAAGTCAAATCCATCACCTGTTCATAAGGAATCCAATCATAAATTGTTATCTGGCTGGCAACGCCATAATAATCCGCCAGTTGTTCAATATCCTCCCGCGTCTTTCCGCTCCATCTGACTCCAATCAGTGCAACTTTGTAGCGCCGGTGCGCCGTTTTCAGCATACTGAATAGCACATAATGCCTCTTCCATGAGCCCCAGTTAGAATTCATTATAATGTCAAACTCTTTCAATTTTTTCAGGAAAGGGACGGCCGTGCGCGAGTCAACCCAATCACATGGTCCCAAGTCAACCGGCACTAGGTTAGAGTTAAGTTTGGTCAAGAAAGCAAAGTCATCCTTTTCTGCCGAGAGAACGAATATCTCGTCCCGCCAGTGGGTGTATTGCAGATAGTCGGCATGACAGTAACCCGACCATGAAGGCTCAAAAACCAGCGTGTAATCGTCAAGAAGTCGGCGAAGATTCATGCCTGAGTAGAGCCACCGGATGGTATCGGTCACCATCACGAAAAGCACACCCTTTTCTCCGTTTTCCGCTGGTGACTTAAGGACCATGAGGCGATTGCCGAAGTATGTTTTTAACTTTGGATTTGCAGTTGGTTCTGATCTACTGCAAAACGCGTCGCAATTAGCTATAGTGTAGGACTCGGCAAGTTTTTTCATCCATAGCCATCGGGCTGTTCTATGAACCTGAGACAGGGCTTTAACTGCGCCTCTCCGTATTCCAAGAAGCGCCTGCAAATACCCCCATACCATGAACAGAGCAAGCACCGAATGCACAACCCATCGATTCTCTTGCGTCCGCTGACGGGCTAACGAAAACCACATCTTTAGAAACATAACATCTCCTCGTGACTTAGGTCACCCATAATTTCACCTCTTGTGCTGCTTGATACAGAAATGTAATCAAACCAGAGGTTGAACAACGAAAGCATTGATGGAACCAACGAATACTTTTGCGGTTCAGACTATAGAATGCCTGCTGGCGAAGATTTCTTGATAGTGAGTCGCGTAAGATCAAGCAGGTTCAGGCCGCTGGCGGTCATCTGCGCCAGCAACGCGGCTGCGGGTTTTTGCGCAATCACCAGCGTGTCGGAGGACGCGATCAGTTCGTCCAGGCTGCGCATTAACAGCCTGCCAATATGTGGCAGCGCAGAGACAACAAAGCTGAGATTGCTTCCGTAGATTTCATCAAGCTGGATATGCGGGTCATATATTCTCACCGGCCTGCCCTTGCCGATCAGATGCTCGATGATGGTGATCACCGGGCTTTCACGCAGGTCGTCGGTTTCTTCCTTGAAGGCCAGACCAAAGATGCCGACGCGCTTGCCGGGGAGTTGTAGCACATCGCGAATGCAGCGCTTGAGGTGTTCGTCGTTGGAGGGCAATACAGACTCCAGCAGCGGCAGTTTCAAATCGAGCCGTGCGGCGCGAAAGGTAAGTGCGCGCAAATCCTTGGGCAGGCACGATCCACCAAAGGCGAAGCCGGGTTTGAGATAGGCGGGAGAAATATTCAGTTTTGTGTCGCGGCAGATGGTTGCCATCACCTGTTCGGGATCGACGCCCAGGCTGGAGGCGAGCGAGCCTATTTCGTTGGCGAATCCAATCTTCAGCGCGTGAAAAGAATTGCAGGCATACTTGATCATCTCGGCGGTGCGCAGCGAAACGATGGAGACCTCGCCGGGAAGGCTTTCATATAACTCCGCCACACTCTGCGCAGCCTGCTCCGTGCTTCCGCCCACCACCAGCAGAGAAGGCTCCATGAAATCCTGCACAGCGGTTCCTTCGCGGAGAAACTCCGGATTAGAGACGATCGCCACATCCTCCCGTTGCGCGAAAACTGTCTGCAGCAGGCTCTCGCAGGTTCCCGGAAAGACGGTGCTGCGCACGGTCACAATCAAAGCTTTGCTGCGCGGGCGGAGCAGTGCCGAGATGTCTTCGCAGACGCGCCGCAGATGGCTGAGGTCGATGTTCCCGTTGGCTTGCGAGGGCGTGCCCACGCAAAGCATGACCACATCCGCCGCTGCCAGCGCCTCTGCATCCAGCGCTCCAGCGGTCAGCCGCCCCGCGGCAACATTACGCTGAATCAGGCCGTCCAGACCGGCCTCGAAGAATGGCGATTGCGCCTTCCGCACTGACTCTATTTTATTGAGATCGCGGTCCACCCCAAGCACTTGATGCCCAATCTCCGCAAAGCAGGCGGCGCTCACGCAGCCAACATATCCCAGTCCCATCACGACCACATTGCGCTTGCTCATCATGCTTTCCTACACCACCTCACACGATGGGAGTTTATCATGAAATTGCGATTAACTATCGAACCAGGCTCCGTCCGGCACCGGCGAGGAGAGATTCCGCAGCGATGAAGATTCTTTGGATATGTCCATTTTTTCTGCACCCCACCGATCGCGGCGCGCAGATTCGCACGCTGGGCACGCTGAAAGAGCTGCACAAGCGACATGAGATTCACTTCGCCGCGCTGAATGATCCTCGCAATCTGGAGGGTCCGCGGCGCAGTTCGGAGTACTCCACACGATCTGTTTTTGTGGAACACACAACACCACGCAGAAACTCTTTGGGAATTATTCCGCAGCTTGTGGGCAGCCTCATAAGTGCCATGCCGTTGGCCGTCTCCCGTTATGCGTCGCGCCGACTGAGAAGCGCGATCGATGCTTTGATTGCCGCTGAGCAATACGACGCTATTGTCTGCGATTTTTTGGCGGCTGCGCCCAACATAACCAAAATAGAACAGTGCGTACTGTTTCAGCACAATGTGGAGACCACAATTTGGCAACGTCACGTCGAGCAGTGCCACTCATTTTTCAGAAGATTATTTTTTCGGTTGCAAGCGAGAAGGATGGAGGCTTATGAGCGAAAGAATTGTCGTGCGGCCAAGCACGTTATTGCGGTTTCTGAGATTGACTCTTTGCGCATGAAGCGCATCTTTCATATCGATAATGTCACCAGCGTGCCTACCGGCGTCGATGTGGAATACTTTGCGCCACGCGGTGCAGCCACTTGCGCGTCGGATATTGTATTTTGCGGGTCGATGGATTGGTTGCCCAACGTGGATGCGGTGGAGTATTTTCTTCGCGATGTGCTGCCTTTAATTCGCAATAAAATCCCCGGCACTACTTTTACGATTGCGGGCCGTTCGCCTGACGCGCGCGTGCTCAAGGCGGCGCAAGGGATTTCGGGAGTGACCATCACAGGCAAGGTCGATGACATGCGCCCCTATCTCTGGGGAGCGAAGTTATCCATTGTTCCCATCCGCATCGGTGGCGGAACGCGACTGAAGATCTATGAGTGCATGGCGGCGGGAGTTCCTGTTGTTTCCACCACGGTGGGCGCGGAGGGGCTGCGGTACAGCGATGGGGCAGACATTATTATTGCCGATGATCCCGGCTGCATCGCCGCTGCATGTATTCGCCTGCTTACGGATGAAGCGGCGCGAAGTGCAATTGCGCACAACGCGCTCAAGCGCGCGCAAAGCGAATTCTCATGGGAGGCTGTCAGCCGCGAGTTTGAAGCGATTCTCGATTACAACAGAGTGAGTAATACTGAAGGAATGCGATGAAGATTGCTTATATCTCCAGTTACTTTCCTAGTTCAGCGGAGCCGTCGCAGGGACGCTCGGCCTATCAGACGCTACGTGTGCTCGCTCACAAGGACGAAGTGCGATGCTTTTATCCTTACGCAAGATATCCGTCTTTGCTCAGACCGCGCAGCCGGAGTTATAGCAATCTCGATCCCTCCTACATCCCCGCGGATGTGCCGGCGAGCTACTTCAATTATCCCGCGCTGCCCGTGCTTTCGCGGCCCGTTAACGGGTGGATGGCCGCGCGTGCCTTGCTGCCAACCGTACGCGCATTTGCCCCGGATATTATCTTCAGTTGCTTTCTTTATCCCGACGGTTATGCCGCGCTCAAAATCGGCAAGGCGCTTGCGGTGCCTGTCATTGCCATGAGCATTGGTTCCGACATCAACCGCATCGGCGATCCTATCTCGGCACGGCACACGCGCGCGGTGCTGCGCAAATCCGATGCGGTGGTTACCGTCAGCGGCGATCTGCGCTTGAAGGCTGTGGCGATGGGCGCCGATCCTGCGAAGACGTGCGCCGTGATCAACGGCTGTGATCTATCGGTCTTTTTCCCCCGCGATCGTCAAGCGGTGCGGCGCAAGCTGGGCATCGATGCAGCCGCCGAGGCGGTCGTTTATATCGGTCGACTGGACGTGAAGAAGGGCCTGCGCGAATTGGTGGAAGCGGCGGTTGGGTTGCGTGCCCAGCGCCCTAACCTTCACGTCTACCTCATCGGCGAAGGTCCAGACCGGCCTCTGCTAGAGAAGGCTATTCAACAGCACGACGCAGACAGTTATCTTCACTTGAGGCGTGGTTGCGATTTTGACGAGGTTGCACTTTGGATGGCTATAGCCGATCTGGTTACTTTGCCGAGTTATATGGAAGGCTGTCCCAATGTCGTTCTGGAGGCGCTGGCCAGCGGGCGGCCTGTCGTGGCGACAAATGTCGGCGGCATTCCAGAGATTCTGCTCGAAGCGTGCGGCGAACTGGTGCCTCCGCGCAACGCCGCGGCTTTGGCGCGGGCGTTGGCATCGGTCCTCGACAGAAGCTGGAATGCCCGGGAAATCTGCGCGCATGGAAGCCGCAGTTGGGAGGCGGTTGCGGCGGAGCTGCGCGAAATCTTCGCGGCGCTCCTCGGCAAAAATGTCTGCGCAGAATCACTCCATAAATAAGCCGAGGTTTTACTGACTCTTCGCGGCAGGCTGCGCATCCGGCATTCCGCCGACTTGCGACTCTTGCAGCTTGTAGAGCAGCGACCGGTAACTGATGTTGAGCCACTTGGCCGTCTTGCGGCGGCTCCAGTTATTCGCCTCCAAGACCTTCAAAATAATCTGCCGCTCCAGCTCTTGCGTGGCGGCCCGCGTGATCTCTTTCAGCGAGACAGGGCTGGAGAGATCGATCTCGGTCTTCAGCCTGGCCGGACCGGATGGGGTCGCCGTCACCAGCTCTGCCGACAAAGCCTCTTCGCTGCCGATCAAAATATAGCTGCGAATCATATTTTCCAGTTGCCGAATATTTCCCGGCCAGTCGAAGCGCTGCATGGAGCGCGTCAGCTCGCGGGAAAGTGGCTTGGGGCTACGGTGAAAGGCCTTCGCGTGCCGCTCCATGAAGTAGTCGATCAGCATTGGCAGGTCCACTGCGCGATGGCGCAACGGCGGTAATTCGATGGTTACGGCGTTGATGCGGAAGAAGAAATCCCGCCGGAAGCTGCCGGCCTCGGTCTGTTGACGCAGGTTTTCGCTCGCCGCGCTCACCAGCCGGGTATTGACCTTTCTTGACTCCTGTGCGCCCACCCGCATGAAGCTGCCGTCCTGCAGCAGTTGCAGCAGTTTGGCCTGCACAGAGAGATCCAAATCGCCAATCTCATCCAGAAACAGGGTCCCCATATGCGCCATTTCCACGCGGCCGCGCTTGGTGGCATAGGCCCCGGTAAAGGCTCCCTTTTCATAGCCGAAGAGTTCGGACTCAATTAGCGAGTGAGGAATCGCTGGGCAGGCCACCTTGACCCAGGCACCCTTGGTGCGATTGGATGAGGCGTGCAGCAGCTTGGCAAAGATCTCCTTGCCTGTGCCGCTCTCGCCCTGTAACAGCACCGGAACCGTTGTCTCGGCCACCCGTTCCAGCTTCTCGCGCGCCGCCGCCATCAGCGACGACTGCCCGAAGATCACCTCCATCGGGGGCAGATCGCGAAGATCGGCGGATTCTTTGGCGCGCTCCAGTGGCATGGTGACTCCTATTCCGACTGCAATCCATCCGTTTTGCTGCAACTTACTCGCCAAACAAAACTAACCCAATGGTAACCAAAATACCGCAGTAGGGTAATCTTAATTTCAGGTTGCAGTAATTGGTAGACTCATATTACTGTATTTATCGTCGCGTTTATGCATCGATATGTGAAAATTATTGCACAGTGTGGCGATTGAATTACCACTTTAGTGCTACTATGTTGAGCAAGCAGCAAACGTTTTCAAATTTTAGCGAGAGGGCTTCCGCGCCTCTTCGTCCGGCGAGGAAAATGGTCTTCCCTACGTTGTCGGGCAGCCTCGGAAGGAACGGGAATGGTGAGCCATTCAACAGGAGCGAATGTGAAGACGAAGAGCAAGCGCAGCCCTCACATTGCGGCACTTGACCCGGATCCCGCCATCCTGAAATACCTGCACCGCCTGCTCGAGGACCGCTTCACTGTGAGCCTGTTTACTGAGGCCGCAGAGCTGATGCGCGGCCTGAAATCCTCTCCCGCGCCGGACCTGCTTCTGATGGACTGGCACATTGACGAGGACTACAGCGGCGAGAGCGCGCTGCGCCTGCTGACGGAGCTGCGCGCCTTGATGCCGGCCCTGCCCGTCATTCTGCTGGCCTGTTCAGCCGAGTTGAAGGAGGTGGTGGCGGCCACGCGCCGGGGTGCCACCGACGTGATCCTCAAGCCCTTCCGCAAGGTGGACATCGATCTGGCCGTGGAGCAGTGCCTCAAGCACTCCAGCAAACCGCCGCTGAGCGACGACGAAGCCCAAGAGATTCCCCTGGACGAGAACACCTCCTTTGTCCGCGCCAGCTCGCGCATGAAGGAGATCGAGTCCCAATGCCGGCTGGTGGCGCGCGCGGACATTCCGGTCCTGATTCTGGGCGAGAGCGGCACCGGCAAGGAAGTCGCCACCCTGTTCATCCACAAGATGTCAGCCCGCAGCCAGCGCGCCTTCATGAAGGTCAACTGCGCGGCCATGCCAGCCGATCTGCTGGAGAGCGAACTCTTCGGCTATGAGCCGGGAGCCTTTACCGGAGCGGTCAAAGCCAAGCCGGGCAAATTTGAGATCTGCAATCACGGCACCATCTTTCTCGACGAAATCGGCGAGATGCCCGCCGTCTTGCAAGCCAAGCTGCTGCAGGTTTTGCAGGATGGCAGCTTCTCCCGTCTGGGCAGCCGCTCCAGCGTCAAAGTGGATGTGCGCGTGATTGCCGCCACCAACATTGACATCAAGGCAGCCATCGCCAACAAGAGCTTCCGCGAAGACCTCTACTATCGTCTCAACGGCTTCACGCTGAAGATGCCTCCGCTACGTGAGCGCCTGGAGGAGATTCCGATTCTGGCTCACCATTTCATGCGCAAGGTGGCCGCCAAGTACGAGCGCGCCCCCCGGCCGATTTCACCGGCGCTGATGCAGGCTCTCTGTAGCTGCTTGTGGCCGGGCAATCTGCGTGAGCTGGAGAACACCATCAAGCGTTATATTATTCTGGACGACGAGCGGGCGATCATCGAGGAGTTGCGTCCCCGGCCCAGCGCGGAGGTCGTAGCTCCGGACGAGGAAGATGCCGGCGGCGTAAGCCTGAAGCATATCGTGCGGAACCTGAAGGACGGCGCAGAATCTGCCGCCATTGCAAGAACGCTGGAGGGGACAGGATGGAACCGAAAGGCAGCCGCGAGCGAACTGCAGATCAGCTACAAGGCCTTGCTCTACAAGATCAAGCAGTACAATCTGGCGCCGCCGCAAAAACAGTTCGCCCCCAATCCGAGAGAGGTGGCGTGACGCTGCCCGCGGTCGGTCCCGAATCGCCGCGCCCAGACGCACCTCGCTCGGAAAAGGTCGTCATCCAATTCGGCAGCAAAACCATCAAAGGATACCTCGATTCCCCGGCCTGGAGCACCGTGGAAGAGATGCTGAGTCACGCCCCCCACAGCTCGCCGGAGAGCTTTCGCGTGCGCTCGCTGGAAACGGGAGTGGTGGTGGAGATACAAGCCGCGGAAATCAAGGCGGTCTTCTATGTCAACAGCTTTGACGGCGACTCCACGCATCAGGAGCTGAACTTCCACACCCGCGCGCCCATCGTTCATGGAATCTGGATGCGGTTGCAATTTCTCGATGGTGAAGTGATGGAGGGAATCGTCTATAACTCCATCCGCTATCTCGTCGATCCCGGCTTCTTCCTGCTGCCCACAGATCCCGACAGCAATAACCGGCTGGTCTATGTACGCAAAAGCTGGCTCGCCGACCACCGCGTCCTCGGTATGCGCAAACTCTAGGCGACGGCGGCAGCCTCGCGCTGAATCGAATAATGGTGAATCTCAGCGGCCACTCCCGTCAACTGCTTGGTGGTATCGTCCGTGCGCACCACATGACCCTGGCAGCGGATCGAGCAGCAGGTTGAGAGCGTGATCTCCGGTGGCAACTCCACCATGAACTCAATCTCGCCGTCCAGTTGGGCGCTGTCGGCCATATCGAGAAAAAAATAGACGCCGCGGTTGCTCAAGTCGCGGGTAAAGCCGGGAATCTCGCGCTGCCCCATCAGAACCGTCAGGGGAGCGTTGATCCCGAAGCGCTGCCGTTCCCGCCGGTCGCTTGCCGCATCTACATTGCTCTTCATCTGCTTCCTTTCAACGCAAAAACCTGAACAACTGCGCCGCAATGGCGACTGTGTGGACATTGAGAATGGCTAATTGCCTGTACAGTCGGTACCTAAAGGTAACCATATCGACGATTACTACAGCCCGGACCTGAGGGTACGTATAGTGCTGTAGCACTTTGTGTGCCATAGAGAAAGTCCGTAAATATAGAGTTATTAGCGTCGGCTAATATATCTATGCAAGATATTGCGCACCTCATGGAAAGAATCTGGACACTGTAGCTCGGCAGCCATCCTCCTCCCAGCGCACCCTGTGGATGCACTAGGATGAGCTTATGGCGGCGCTTCTTGAGATTCACGAATTATACATTCGCTTTGCGACGGCGGAGGCGGTACGCGGCGTAAGCCTACGGCTCGACGAGGGCGAGGTGCTGGGGCTGGTGGGTGAATCCGGCTCGGGCAAGAGCGTGACGGCGTTAGCAATTCTGGGTCTGCTGGGAGCGGCGGCAAAAGTTTCAGGGCAGATTCTCTGGAGAAATGCCGAGGATTCCGCCCAGATCGACCTGCTGCGGCAACCGGTTCACGCGCTGCAACGGCTGCGCGGCCGGGAGATCGCCATGATCTTCCAGGAGCCGATGACGGCGCTGAATCCCGTGATGACGATTGGCCGGCAAGTTGCCGAATGCGCCGAGGCGCACTTTCCCTCCTGGACGGGCCGCGAGGCGCGTCGCAAGGCCATTGCCGCGCTGGAGGCGGTGGCAATTCCCGATGCGGCGCAACGCTACGGCGACTATCCGCACCAGTTCTCCGGCGGGCAGAGGCAGCGGATTCTGATCGCCATGGCGCTGATCAACCGCCCGCGGCTGCTGATTGCCGACGAACCGACGACGGCGCTGGATGTGACCGTGCAGGCGCAGGTGCTGGAGTTGCTGGGCGCGTTGCAGCGGCAGCAAGGGCTGGCCATGCTCTTCATCTCGCATGATCTGGCGGTGGTGGGTCAGGTGGCCAGCCGCGTTGCGGTAATGCGCGCCGGTCAGGTGGTGGAGACCGGCCCCGCGGCGCGCCTGCTGACCGCGCCCCAGCACTTGTACACCCGCAGCCTGCTGGCAGCGGTGCCCACGCTGCTCACCGATCGCAAACGGCCGCTGGCGATGGTGGCTGCCGAAGCCGCTCCCACGCACTGACAATACCATCGTTGCGCAAAAAGACCTGCGGCATACTGCCCACAGGTCCTTTTTGATTCTGGTTCAATAGTGCAATAGGTTCAATTCACCGTCAGCACGAAGGAGGTGCTTTGCGTCACAGCGGTAACTCCGTTGTTGGACTGCGCCGAGACGGACACGGTGTAGGTTCCTGCAGGGGTCGGCGGATTCGGAATCGGGCCGTGATTGAGGTAGTAATAGCGGGGATTGCAGCCCGTAGTGCCCAGCAACAAGACCAGGCCAGACAGAGTCACGAGCGAAAGCCTTCTGAGCCAGTAGCGGCGGCGCGCTCCCCAGGCCAGACCGCCCAGGCCCAAGGCACCGGGCAGCAGAAATGCCCAGGAAATGGGAGCGGATCCCGCTGGCCGGGATGTCGGCGCGGCATTGGCGTTGGAGGCGGCGTAGGTCTGTATCACCATCGAGCTGGTCAGAGGTGTCGTGGTGCTGGAGAGCAGCTCCGGATTCTCCGGAGTCGCGATGCAGGAGGCCTGATCGGGAAGCCCCGAGCAGGAGATCGTCACAGACAGCGGCGCCATCAACGTGGACGTGAACTCCAGCGAGGGAGTAATGGAGACAATCAGCGACCCCGCCTGCCCCGGTGTCAGCGTCATGGTGTTTCCCGAAAGTGTAATTCCAGAAGTAGCCGGCGAGACCGCCACCGTATATTCGCACTGCGTGGCCACGCTCACGGGGACTGCCGGTGTGGAAGTCGAAGTCGCATAGCCGGCAATGCCATTAAAAGTCGCGGTCAGGCTATGGCCGCCTTCGGCCAATGCCACCGCGGTGCTGGCCGTACCCTGGGCGCTCAGCGCCACGCTGGCCAGTGGAACGGCATTGCCATTGAACTCGTCATTGATGGTCACCGAGCCGCTGGTGACCGGTTGTCCGCCTGCCGTCACCGCAATCGTAAGCGCCTGCGAGCAGCCGCTCAGTGCGCCGGCGGTCAGCGTCGTGGTCGTGCTCTGGTTCACCGCCAACGCGGGCATCGCCAGCGCGATTGCCACTCCTGCAACCAACCCCAGCCGCAGACTGCGGCAAACCATGCCTCTCACGTGTACCTGCTCCCCAACTCAAAATCGTCTGCCGCTCGTCTGCCGCAGTCCAAACACTATTGTATCCGGCGCGGGCGGCCCAAAGCCATTCTCGCGCCATTCTTTGGACGCCATTCGAGGGAAATCGTCTTCCTATAGCCAGCCGATGATTCTACAATAAGGCACCATGATCGCTCACTTGCGCGGAAAGCTCATCCACAAGCAGCCCGGCCAGGCCATCGTCGAGGCCGCCGGCGTGGGCTACGACGTCTGCATCTCCGTCCCCACCTTCACGGCGCTTCCCTCGCTGGGCGCGGAGGCGGCGCTGCATATCCACACCCAGGTCAGCGACGACGCCATCGCCCTCTTCGGCTTTCTCGATCTCGACGAAAAACGCCTCTTCGAGCGGCTCATAACGGTCAGCGGCGTCGGCCCCAAGCTGGCCGTCAAAATGCTCAGCGGCCTCTCGCCGGAGCGCACCGTGCAGGCCATTCGCGGCCAGGACCACGCGCAACTGACCCGCATTCCCGGCGTCGGCAAAAAGCTCGCCGAGCGCCTGGTCGTCGAACTCAAAGACAAACTCGACGACTTTGCCGTCGCGCCAGTTCAATCCTCGATTCGCGGAGCCGCGGTGGACGATGTGCTCTCCGCGCTCGTCAATCTCGGCTATCAGCGCCCCGCCGCCGAAAAGGCCATCGAGCAGGCCGTCGCAAAAGAAGCTGCCCTCGCCGCCGACTTCGACGGCCTCTTCCGCGGCGTTCTGAAGGTTATTCGGTAAGCGCACTTGACCCGTCTTTCGATATACGGTATATTGCAAACATATACAGAGGCCGTCGATGCTCTACACTGGGTTTGACTGGGACGAAGGCAATGCCAGGAAGAACGAGAAGCACGGCGTCTCCAAATCCGAGGTCGAGCAGGTCTTCCTCAACAAGCCGCTGTTGCTGGCCGATGATCTGAAACATAGCCAGCGCGAACGGCGGATTCATGCGCTGGGCCGGAGCGATCAGGACCGCTGGCTGCACGTTACGTTCGCCGAGCGGGGAGAGGGCACCCTCATTCGACCCATTTCGGCGCGGGCGATGAGCCGGAAGGAGAGAGCCGTCTATGAGCAAGCCGTTGAAGCCAATTCCTAAGTTTTCAAGCGAAGCCGAGGAGCGCGCCTTCTGGGAGTCGCCCAAAAACGACAGCACGGAGTATGTCGATTGGAGCAAGGCCAAGCTCGTTACCTTTCCCAAGCTGCGGCCCTCCACCGAGACGATCTCGCTACGGATGCCGGAAGATGTGTTGAACACCATCCGCAGCCACGCTCGCAAGCTCGATGTGCCGTATCAATCGCTGATCAAACTCTGGTGCGCGGAGAAGGCTGCGGAGTTGGTTTCGCCGTCGCCCGCTGCCCATCGCAGCCGGGTTTCTTAGTCCTTCGCGTTACACTTTTCTTGCGATGGTTTCCAAAGTGAAAGCTCCAACTGCCCCCGCCCACCTTCGCCCCGAAGGCCTCGCCTTTCTGCGCAATCTCGCGCGCCACAACGACCGCGAATGGTTCACGCCGCGCAAGGCGGTCTTTGAGGCAGAACTGAAAGAGCCGATGCTGGCCATCATTCGCAAAGTCTCCGAGGCGATGGAAGGTTTTGCGCCTGCCTATGTGCGGCCCGCCGAGAAGTGTCTGTTCAGAATTTATCGCGACACCCGCTTCAGCGCCGACAAGAAGCCCTACAAGACGCACGTCGCCGCCTGGTGGACGATGCAGGGGCTGGAAAAAACCTCCGGCGCGGGCTACTACTTCCACATCGACGCCAAAGAGGTCATCATTGCTGCTGGTGCCTGGATGCCGGAAAAAGACCAATTGGCCGCGATTCGCCACTGGCTGCTGGAGCACCACGCCGATTTTCGCAAACTCCTGCAAAAGCCATCCATCCGCAAAACCTTCAGCGAGTTCGAGGGCAACGCGCTCACTCGTCCGCCCAAGGGCTTTCCCAAGGAGCACCCGGCGCTCGACCTGATTCAATGCCGCCAATGGGGACTGAGCACCACGCTTCCAGCCACGGCCGCCCTCGATCCCGGCATTGCCGCCACACTTGCTCGCCACTTCCGGCTGGCCGCGCCGGTGGTGGAAGCGCTGAATGCGCCGCTTGTCGCGGCTGCGACGCCGAGGAAGAAGGTGCTCTTCGGTTTAGATTGATTGCTCTAATCCCACCCAGATGCTCCTGGATGGCCGGACGGATTGAGGAGCGAACTCGCACGAAGGCGTGTTGACCTCGTAGCGCTCATCCACTACGATACACTCCGGCTCGTAATGAGATACGTGTTCTGAAAGCAAATAGAGAGCGGCAGGCGCAGCACTCCGTGCCCACCTGCCCTCCATCTTCCGGACTTCACTCCGCGAAAGAAATTTGTATCAGCGTGGCGCTGCCGGTCCGCCCGCACTCGTCCTCGTACCGCCTTCCTGCTGGGCAGACTGAATCGCCGTTATGCCGCAGTCCGCGTGGCCGCAAAGGCAGATGATCTCCAATTTGTTGCCGATAGCCTCGCAGTGGTCGCTGCAATACTTCTTTTTTGCGGGAGCAATGCAGGTGCAGGTCGCATTCGCGCACTTCTTAGGACCGAACATAACCCTCCTTTGTCGGTCCCCTCTACACCGAGATCGACAAAAAGATAGTAGCGCAAACGCGCGTAAGGTTTGCAGTAATTTCAATCAGAAAATTCTTACCTCGGACCGAATCAGGCCATAGCTTCGACCGCCATCGCTCGCTCTTTTCCCCATTCTGAGAGATGTTTTTCGCCTTGACGAGCGGCCAGCGTTACCATAAAGATAATGACGACTGCACATACAGATCATGCACCGGCGGTAACCGAGGGGTCGGTGCGCTCAGACGACGGCACTCGCATCTGCTTTCGCCGCCTGGGCTGCGGTCCCGCCGTAGTCTTTGTGCATGGCAGCGTCTCCACCCACACCGACTTTATGCCTGTGGCTCGTCTGCTGTCCACGAGCTTTGCCTGCTATGTGATGGACCGCCGCGGACGCGCCAAAAGCGGTGAAGGTTTCGGCCCTTACTCCATCGAGCGTGAGTACGAGGACATTGCCGCCGTGCTTGCCGCCGCCGACTCAGGTGCCTCTCTGGTCGCACACTCCTTTGGTGCCATCTGCGCGCTGGGAGCGGCCATGCGCCATGCGGTCTCGCGCCTGGTGCTCTACGAGCCGCCCTTTCCCGTCGGCGGCCTCATCGCCGGAGAGAATCTTCCGCCCTACGTCGCGGCCATCGCCGCTGGCGACCTGGATAAGGCGATGGAGTTTGGCCTCGCCTGCTTTCCGCGGATGCCCGCTGCCACCATTGCCGCTCTGCGCGCCTCGCGCGGCTGGCCCCCGCTGCGCTCCCTCGCCAAAAGCTGGATTCGCGAACTCGAAGCGATGGATGCGCTCAATCCCAATCTCGGCTGTTATCGCGCGCTTGCCTGTCCATCCATGCTGCTGGTGGGCGAGCAAAGCCCGGAGCACCCAATGCTCGATGCTGCGCGGGAGCTTGCACAGGTTCTGCCAGGTGTGCGCGTCGAGCGGCTGCTGGGCCAGGGCCACGGCGCGCTGCGTGCCGCTCCCGATAAAGTGGCACGCCTGACTCGCGAGTTCCTGACTGCATAATCCCCCCCCCCGCGCTATATACCTCCGTGTCCGACCCCGCCCACCACGGCTTCTCCCCCACCAGCGACTACGTCCTCGGCAGCCGCCGCGCCCAAACCAATGCCTTCGGAGTTTTAGAGCAGACCTGCGCCTCGCTCCCCTTCGGCGACGGCCTCACCTGCACTGGCTCCACCACCACCCCTACCGAACATTACTTCACCGGCAAATAATGCGATAACGAATCCTGGCGGGTAACGCACCCTTGTATAACCACAACTGATTGGGTGCCCATCCTTTTCACATAGCGGATTCAACAATGAAGCGCATCGGGTTGGTTAGAGTGTTACTATTTCCAGATGACCTAATTCTGAAAGGTTTTTATCGCCTCCGTATTGGTTCACTACACTGAGATTCTTCTAACATCTTCTCGCCTGCCTTTCGCCGGACCTACAGAGCCGTCGTAACGGAAATCATCTTCTCCGTGCTATGGTTCGCACGATTCTTGTAACTCGCAATCACAAACTCGCGAAACAACGGATGCGGCTCCAGCGGCTTGGACTTGAACTCCGGATGAAACTGGCAGCCCAAGAAATACGGGTGACCAGGTAACTCAACAATCTCCACATAAGTCGCATCGGGAGTGGTTCCCGTCAGGCTCAGCCCCGCGCCGGTCAACAGCGCCTCATACTCGCGATTAAACTCATAGCGATGGCGATGGCGCTCGCTGATCTCCGTCATCCCGTAAGCCTTGGCGGCCAAAGAGCCTTCCTGCAACACACAGGCCCATGCACCCAACCGCATAGTGCCGCCCATCTCTTCCACGCCCGTCAACTCGCGCAGCTTATAAATGATGCGATGCTGGCTGGAAGGGTTGAATTCGCTGGAGTTGGCGTCCTTCAATCCGCAAACGTTGCGCGCCAATTCAATGCACGCCGTCTGCATTCCCAAACAAATTCCAAAATAAGGAACCTTTTTTTCGCGCGCATAGCGTATCGCATTCAACATCCCTTCTATGCCGCGCTTGCCAAAGCCTCCGGGAACTAGAATGCCGTCGAATCCCTCTAACTGAAACTCATAACTCCTATCCTCAGGATACTTCGATTCCAGCCCCTCTGCTTCAATCCATGTAACTTCGAGCTTGAGATTTTGCGAGACTGCTCCGTGAGTCAGCGCCTCCTTCAGCGACTTATAACTATCTTCATACTCCACATACTTGCCGACAATGCCGATATGTACGCAATCTTTCGGGTGATAGCAGCGCTCTACCAAAGCCTTCCACTCCGTCAAGTTTGCCTCAGGCGCATCAATGTGCAGATATTTAAGAATCAGCGCATCCACGCCCTCTTCGGCAAAGCCCAGCGGCACCTCATAGATCGACGGTACGGTCAGCGCCCCAATCACAGCCTTCTCCTCGACGTTACAGAAGAGGGCGATCTTCTTTTTCATCTCAATGCCCAGCGGGCGCTCCGAGCGACACATCAGAATGTCGGCCTGTATGCCGATCGAGAGCAGTTCCTTGACCGAGTGCTGCGTCGGCTTGGTCTTCAACTCCTGCGCGGCGGCAATCCACGGCACCAGTGTAAGGTGAACAAAAACTGTATTTTCGCGCCCCAGCTCCTGGCGCATCTGTCGGATCGCCTCCAAAAAGGGCAGCGACTCGATGTCGCCCACCGTGCCGCCAATCTCGATGATCGTCACGTCGGCACCGTTGGCCGAGACCTTGCGCATGGCGTTCTTAATCTCGTTGGTGACGTGGGGAATCACCTGCACGGTCTTGCCGAGGTAGTCGCCGCGCCGCTCCTTCAAAATGATTTGCTCGTAGATGCGCCCTGTGGTCAGATTGTTGTCGCGCGACAATGGTGCATGAGTAAAGCGCTCATAGTGCCCCAGGTCGAGGTCGGTCTCCGCGCCGTCGTCGGTCACAAAGACCTCGCCGTGCTGGAAGGGCGACATCGTCCCCGGATCGACGTTCAGGTACGGGTCGAACTTCATCATGTTGACGCGCAGCCCGCGGCTTTCCAGCAAACAGCCGATGGAGGCCGCCGCCAGACCCTTGCCTAAACTGGACACAACTCCGCCCGTCACAAAGACATACTTTGCCGACATAAATGCACCCTCATTCTTCGATTGTTTGGATTGGCCGTACGAGGTGGACACTTACAAGTATGGCAGAGATGGGGCACAAAGGAAACTGAAAAATGCCTGTCGTGATGAATCTCCTGTGGGGATAGCGTTATCAATTTGAAGTCGACGGTTGATTGAGTGGATTCTGTGCGTGTACGTGCGGGGAATTTACTCTCCCGTACAATAAAATCAGGAGCCGCCCGACGTGCTGCGTGTCTATATGGACGCCAACGCCACCACCCCTCTGCTGCCGGAGGTGGTCGAGACGATGCGCCCCTACTGGACTGAGCGCTTCGGCAACGCCAGCTCCATTCACCTTAACGGCCAGCAGGCTCACTCTGCCGTGGATTGCGCCCGCGCCCAACTCGCCGAGTTCCTCAACTGCCACGACGCCGAAGTCGTCTTCAACTCCGGCGGCACCGAGGGAGACAACACCGCCCTCTTCGGCCTGCTCCGCCCCGGCGACCACTTCGTGACAACTGCAATTGAGCACTCGGCTATTCTGCGGGCGGCCGAGCGGCTGGAGAAGTTTGGCGTCGCCGTCACCTACGTCGCGCCCGACCCAAGCGGCCTGATCGACCCGGCGGAGATTGAGCGAGCCCTCCGTCCCGAGACGCGTCTCATCAGCGTTATGCTGGCCAACAACGAGACCGGCGTCCTCCAACCTGTCGAAGCAATTGGCAAAATCGCCAAGGCTGCAGGCGCATTCTTTCACATTGATGCGGTGCAGGGCGCGGGCAAGGTGCCCATCGACGTCCGCCGCTTCGGCTGCCATCTCCTCTCCATCAGCGCCCACAAGATGCACGGCCCCAAGGGCGTGGGCGCGCTCTTTGTCCGACGGGGAACGCCGCTGGAGCCGCTCATGTTGGGCGGAAGCCACGAGCGTCGCCGCAGGGCCGGAACAGAGAACGTCCCCGGCATCGTCGGTTTCGCCAAAGCCGCCGAGTTGGCCATGCTCGCGCTGGAAGACGGAACCATTCCGCGACTGGCCGCTTTGCGCGACCGGCTGGAGGCGGGGATTCTGGCGCTTCCCGGCACGGGCGTGAATGGTTCGTATATTCCACAAACTCCGGGTGCCCCATCCTTGCCGCGTATTTGTTTTTGCGGCAAGGGTGGGATACCTCAAACCTCAACCGGGCACCTTCCTGACAACGGCTGCTATCCCGTCCCCCGCGTCGCCAACACCACCAACCTCTGGTTCGACCACCTGGAGGGCGAGGCGCTGGTGATCGCTCTCGACCTCAAGGGCGTAGCCGTCAGCGGCGGCTCGGCCTGCCACTCCGGCGCAACCGAGCCAAGCCATGTGCTGCTGGCGATGGGCCTCGACAAGACCCGCGCCCGCTCCAGCCTGCGTTTCAGCCTCCTCCGAACAGCAACCGACGCCGACGTGGATTATGCTTTGAAGATGATCCCCGAAGCCGTCGCGCATCTGCGCGCGATTTCGCCGGTGGCGGCGGGAACGGCGGGATAAGACAATTTCTCGGTAGTTTCCCCTTTCCGATCCGAGAGTTCCATCTTTTTTGCTGATCTCGAATCGATCCAGATAAAAGAGGTTGTCAGATGGCTTTTCGGCGAATATAAAGAGAAGAGGGAAGGGTTTATGAGAGAAGGACAGATCGGTCTCAGAGTCGTGGCTGGAAAAGGGGATTCGTCCATTCTCAAAAAGAGAATCGACGCTGATGTTTTTGTCGCTTTCGGACGGAGGCCGAGGCTGCTTGATCTCTTCTGCTGGGAATATGGTGCCTGAGTCAAATACGTGTGGGGAGACACTAACGTGAAGAAGCTATCAACGAAGCGCCGCAACGAGGCCGAATACTTGTTGGAGGCCGCGCGAGTTGCGCAGACTGAATTCTGGAACACGCTCCGCGATTTGGAATCCTGCTTGAGAATCGAAGTCAATAGTACGACCGATCTTCGAGATGCCAATATTAGAACCCTGCTCGACCCCATAATGTAACGCTCGTTCTTAAACGATATGATATGATGGCGACTCGAATGGATGACGAGAGAAGACACGGAAAGCCCTGGCAAGATGACGAACTCGATGCTATCGTCGCCGACTATTTTGGGATGCTCGTTGCAGAACGCTCTGGTGAGCCGTACATCAAATCCCGTCATAGTGCAGCTCTTATGGCGCGAATTGGTCGCACACACAGATCCGTAGAGTTCAAGCACCAAAACATCTCCGCAGTCTTGGAGAAACTTGGGCTCCCTTGGATTCCTGGATATATTCCAAAACCGAATTACCAGAACGCTATCTTCGACGCAATCGACCGATACCTTACGCAGCATCCAAATGTTCTGGAATCTCCCCAGATTTCACAACCGGTGGTGTCTGAGTCCTCGGAGGTTTTCGTGGACCCGCCTTCCCCGACAACGGGCGATCTGCGAGTCTCAGAGAGACTCCAAAGACTCCTAAAGAAATTTGATCCCGTCGAACGGGACAAGCGTAACCGCTCCCTGGGCAAGGCAGGCGAGGCTTTTGTTTTGGATGTTGAACGGCATAGGCTTGCTGAGGCGGATCGACTAGACCTTTCTCGAAGAATTCGATGGGTGGCTCAGGAAGACGGAGACGGCGCAGGGTACGATATTCTCTCATATAATCACAGTGGTAGTGAACGCTTGATCGAAGTCAAAACAACAAACGGCGCCGCTCGAACCCCATTCTTTTTGAGCCGTAACGAGTGCGACTTGGCAAATGAACGTCCCCAAGCCTGGTGCATATATAGGGTGCATCTGTTCGCCCGTCAACCGCGCATCTTCACCATATCGCCGCCACTTGAAGATACAGTGCATTTGAGGCCCGAAACATGGCGTGCGAGTTTTTGATATGTGAATCGCCGCGAGAACATGCGCGCAATTCGCGGCAAAGATACAAAACCCGAACTCGCGGTTCGGAGTCCTGCGCATAATCTGGGATACAGGTTTCGGTTACACAGGCAGAATCTTCCCGGTAAACCGGATTTAACATTTGTTTCCCGGCGTAAAGTGATATTTGTACACGGCTGTTTTTGGCATTCGCATAACTGCAAAAAGGGGCTCATCCCTCATTCAAACCAAGAATTCTGGTTACAGAAACTCCAGCGGAACAGGGAGCGTGATAGCGGAAATACGGAAGCTCTGATTAGACTTGGCTGGAAAGTGTTGATAGTTTGGCAATGCGAATTGAAGAACAGTTCTGCATTGTGCGGTAAACTGAAGCGGTTTCTGGGACGAAGGGGCAACGGAAGCAGGAAAAGTATATAAATAAATTAGAGGCCTATGCTTGAACAAACCACCATTGCCGTAGCCATGTCCGGAGGGGTAGACTCCTCGACGGTGGCGGCGATGCTCGCCCACGAGGGCGATGCTGTCGTCGGCCTTACGCTCCAGCTTTGGGATCAGACGCGCCTGGCCGGCAAGCACGGCATCCCGGACGCGCCGAAGGCGGGGCGCTGCTGTTCGCTCGACGATGTCTACGACGCCCGCCGCGTGGCCGAGCACCTCAACATTCCCTACTACGTCGTCAACCAGCAGGAGCGCTTCGAGGACGATGTGGTCCGGCCCTTTGTCGCCGAGTATCTTGCCGGGCGCACACCGATTCCCTGTTCGCTCTGCAACAACCACATCAAGTTCGACCAGCTCTTGAAGACCGCGCGTTCGATCGGCGCAAGCCGCATCGCGACGGGACATTACGCGGTGAACGAGTTCGACCCCGCCCGCCAGCGCTGGATTCTCAAGCGCCCTGCCGACAAGGCCAAGGATCAGACCTACTTTCTCTTCGGCCTGACCCAGGAGCAGCTCGCCCACACGCTTTTCCCGCTCGGCCGCATGACCAAGCCGGAGGTGCGCGAGGTCGCCCGCCAGCACGGATTGGCTCTCGCCGAGAAGCCCGACTCGCAGGAGATCTGCTTCATCCCCGGCGGCGACTACAAGCAGTTCTTGACCGCCTATCTCGAGGAACAAGGCCAGCAACTTCCTGAAACGGCAGGCGAGCTGGCCGACTCCAGCGGTGCCGTGCTGGGCCGTCACGAGGGCATATCCAACTTCACCGTCGGCCAGCGCAAGGGCCTCGGCGTCAGCTCGCCCACGCCGCTGTATGTGCTGCAGATCGACCCGGCCACGCATCGCGTCACCGTGGGCGCGGACGAGGAGTTGGCGACGCGGACGCTGCGCGCGCGCAACCTGAACTGGATTTCGATTCCCGAGCTGAGCGCGCCGATGCGCGTGCGCATCAAGATTCGCCACCGGCACGAACCGGCATGGGCGACGCTAGAACTAGCTGGACCGGATGAGGTTGTCGCCGCTTTCGACGAGCCGCAGCGCGCCGTTACGCCGGGTCAGTCGGCGGTCTTCTATGACGGGGATGAAGTTGTTGGCGGGGGATGGATTGCGTAAGGAAGCTGGGTATATGATGGTTCACAAGTTTTTCGGGAGACCACAATGTCAACATCTAGCAAGCATGAGTATGTGCAAGATAATTTAAGCAGACGTACATTCCTTGCGGGAGCGGCTGCGGCTGCCACGGTTATGGCAGTGGACGGAGCGCAGGCCCAGTCACCAAGCGTCGATAACATTCCCATCATCGACGGGCACATTCATCTCTTTGACGGCACCCGTCCGCTGGGAGCGCGCTACATGGGTTCGCCAGCCTATCGGGCAAGCTACAAGACCATGATTCCCTCGATGTACAGCCCCTTGGCGAAGCCAGCCGGCATCGTCGGCGCAATCGTCGTCGAATCGACAAACTGGATCGACGACAATCTCTGGTATCTGGAAACCTGCCGCGCCAATCCGATCATGGTGGGCGTCTGCGGTTATCTCAATCCCGCACAGCAGGACTTCGGCCCCTACGTGGAGCACTTTCACAAAGACCCGCTCTTTCGTGCGATTCGCAACACTCATTTCTACAGCTCGAACAACGGCAAGGTCGCTCTCAATCCCGACCAGGTTGCCAATTTGAAGCTGCTGGCTCAGGCTGATCTGGCGCTAGACACCGCCAATCCCAGCATGGATCTTATGCAGGCCAACGTGCTGCTAGCCGACGCCATCCCTACCCTGCGCATCATCATGGACCATCTGCCCTCCTTCGATCCGACACCCGCAAACCAGCAGGCCTATGAAGCGGTTGTGAAAGAGATGGTTGCCCGCCCCAACATCTTCGTTAAGCTCTCGGAGGTCTATCATCCGCGGCTGACGGATGGCGACATCGTCAAGGATTACGAGCCGCTGCGCGCACGGCTGGAATATCTCTTCAGCGCCTTCGGTGAAGATCGCGTCTTCTTCGGTTCCGATTATCCCAACAGCTATGGCGTCGCCACCATTCCGGAAGAGGTTGAGTTGATGAAGCGCTTCTACTCCAGCAAGTCGAGAGAGGCAGCCGAGAAGTACTTCTGGAAGAACTCCGCGCGCGTATATAAGTGGATCAAACGCACGGATGATCAGCCCAGCCTGAGCTGATTGGCCCTGCTTTGACATAATGCCCCTGTTATGCCATCATCCTATGAGTATAGGTTAAGGTGGTTAACGAGATCATGCTCAAAATCACCATGCGTTTTGCTCTTGGCATGGCAATAGGGCTTCTTCTCATGGGGAGCGGCGTCCAGAAATCGCTGCTCTTTGTGGAACTGCCGGGATATGCCGTGACGCCGGACGGCATGGCGATTGCGCCCGACGGCGAATTGGTCGTGGCTTGCCCCAACTTTGCCAGTGATGCGTCCGGCAGTTTCAAGCCCTCCGTTCCTGCCTGCCTAATCAAGGTTGACAAGCAGGGCAAGGTCCGCAAATGGATCGACTTTCCCGTACTCGCAGAAACCGGCCGCGCCTGCCCGCAGGGAATTGAGTTCGGACCGCAGGGTGAGTTGTACGTGGTGGACAACCAGAACTGGGCAACCGGCAACGGACCCAACGGCGAACTCAACCAGGGGCGCATCCTACGTCTCGTCATCAAAGACAATCGCGTTACGGAGTTCGCAGTGGTGGCCAAGGGTATCAGCCATCCCAATGGAATCCGCTACTACAAAGGCAACCTGTATGTGACGGTCTCCACGCTGCCCAAGGTGAAGCGGCCCGATGGTTTGCTGACCAGTGCCGTCTATCGCTTTCCGTCGAGCGGCCGCGAAATTGAAGTTGCAAACACGCTCGCGGACAAGAATCTGCTGGCCTCGTTTGTCACGCGTAACCGCTACACGCAGTACGGGCTTGACGGCATCGTCTTTGACAGCAAGGGCAATCTCTACGTCGGCAACTTCGGCGACGGGGTGATTTCCAAAATCATCATGGACGCGCAGGGTAATGTGGAGAGCAACACGGTCTTCGCCCGGACCGACTTCGACATCACTCTCGATCCGAATTCACCGGGGTTTCTTGCCAAGGCGATGAAATCGAAGATGCGCACCACCGACGGCATCTGCGTGGACAGCAAGGACAACCTCTATGTCGCCGACTTCTCCAACAACGCTATCGCCAAGGTGACGCCAAGCGGCGAGGTCTCCGTGCTGGCGCAAGATAGCGATAGCGACGGACGGCACGGCGAAATCAACGAACCCGGCGAGCCGATTGTCTGGAACGGCAGGCTCATTGTGGCCAACTTCAATGCCGTGGTGGGTCCTGACAAAGTGAGCAGCAGACACACCTCTCCTGCCACATTGTCGGTGCTGAAGTTGAAATGAATTGGATATAAGGAACTCCATGCGTTATCTTTCGACGATCATCGGCGGGGCGATCTGCGGCGCGTTGTGCTTTGGCATCTGGCCGGAGATGTGGAAGAGCTATGGCATCATGGGCGGCTGGATCACGGCGACCATTGTGATCGGCATCTGCTGGTATATGAACCACTGGATGGGCGTCATCTGGAACCGGCCAGGGACGATCTGGGTTGACCAGGGTTGGGCCGTCGCCGCCGCGGGCATAGCCTGGGCGATGGTTCGCTTTAACTCGCAATTTCGGCACGCTTTGCCCGCCATCTTCTGCTGCCTGCTGGGCGGCGCGCTGGCCGGTGTTGTCGCCGTTCCCATCAAAAAGCATCTGGCAGTTGCTCGTTCCTCGCAATGTTCTGCCGCCGAGGAGCACACTCATGTATGAATTCCTCTCGCATTCGATTGACTGGTTGGGAATGTCGCCGGCGAGTGTCATTACCACCGTCTTCGGCGCCTTTTGCGTGACCTTTGTCGTCATCATCTGCTGGGGAAGATTGGTGGAGGACTTCGGAGCCATCGGCGGAATGCTTGCCGCGGGCTTCATCATCGGCACCTTCTGGCTGCTCAACCACAAGCTGCCCGGCTTTGGAATCAATCCGGAGGGCATTGCCCATCCCGAGGGAGGCACAAAGCAATTCGGCCTGGTCTATCAAAGCTTCCGAGGCGCATCACCGTGGGTTGACATGGGGACCGCGATCGGCTTCGGGCTGTGGGTTGCCGGCCTTTGCGAAGCTGCGCGCGGGCAGCGATTCAAATTGGCTGTCGAGAGCCTTCCCAGGGTTGGCGCGGCGATCCTCGGCGGCGTAATCGGCGGCGTCATCACCGGGCTGGTGGGATGGACCGGCGCAAATCTCTTTGGATACCAGTAGAGCCTATGCCTGAATATCTTCTTGCACATGATCTCGGAACCAGCGGCAACAAGGGCACGTTGTATTCGCCCGAGGGGCGGCTTGTGGCCAGCTTTACCTGCTCCTACCCAACCAGCTACAGCAACGGCAACTGGGCGGAGCAGGAGCCGCTCGACTGGTGGCGCGCGGTCTGCGAGTCCACGCGGCAGTTGCTGGAGCGCGCGGCGGTTAATCCAGCGGAGATTGCCGTGGTGGCGTTGAGCGGACAGATGATGGGCTGCACGCCGGTTGATGGCGAGGGAAATGCTCTGCGGCCTTCGCTGCTCTATTGCGATCAGCGGGCGACGGAGCAGGCCGAAAAAGTCCTCTCCCGCATCGAACTCAAGAATTTTTATCGCATCACCGGCCACCGTGTCAGCGCCTCTTACACGCTGGAGAAGCTGATGTGGATTCGCGATCACGAGCCGGCGGTTTATGCGCGCACCGCAAAGACCCTCTGTGCCAAGGACTACATCAATTACCGGCTGACCGGTCGCATGGCGACGGATTTTTCCGACGCATCCGGCACGAACGCCTTCGATCTCAACAGCTTTCGCTGGTCGGAGGAGATCCTTGAACTGGCCGGGATTGAGCCGTCGCTCTTTCCGGAGGCGATGGAGTCGAGCGCGCTTCTCGGCGCGATTACCACGCACGCGGCACGGGAGACGGGCTTGCTGGAGGGCACGCCGGTGGCGGTGGGCGGAGGCGACGGAAGCTGCGCGGGAGTGGGCGTCGGCTGCGTACGTCCGGGCATGGCCTACAACTGCCTCGGTTCCTCTTCGTGGATTGCACTGACCGTGCGCGAACCGATCATCGATCCGCAGATGCGCACGATGAACTGGGCGCACTGCGTTCCCGGCTACTTGCATCCCAGCGGCACCATGCAGACCGCCGGCGCAACCCAAAAGTGGCTGATGGAAACGCTCTGCGAACCGGAGCAGCGTTTAGCGGAAGACACCGGGCGCAGCGTTTACGAGTTGATGGATGAGGCCATCAGCCGTGTGCCAGCCGGCTCTCACGGCGTCTTGTTTCTGCCCTATCTGCTGGGCGAGCGAACGCCGTGGTGGAATCCCTCGGCGCGCGCCGCATTTTTGGGGATGACGCTGGCCACGCGCCGCGAGGAGATGATGCGCGCCGCGCTGGAAGGCGTGACGATGAATCTGGGTTTGATTCTGAATATCTTTCGCGCGCATCTGCCCATCGATGCCATGACCATGATCGGCGGCGGCGCGCGCAGCGGTGTCTGGCGGCAGATCGCGGCTGATGTCTTTGGCTGCCCGGTGCATTCGCTGAATCTGCTGGAAGAGGCAACCTCGATGGGAGCGGCAGTCATCGGCGGCGTTGCGGCTGGGGTCTTTCCGGACTTCGATGTGATTGACCGCTTTGTGCGTGTCGAAGATACCGCACGCCCAGATGCGGAGCATCAGGTGTTGTATGCGCGGCTGCTGCCGATCTTCGAAAAAGCCTACCTCTCCTCTATCGAAACGTGCAATGAACTGGCGAAGATGAATCTATAAATGTGCGAGGTCAATCGATGAAAGCTGTAGCCGTAATCGAACCGGGAACGGTGAGGGTTGTCGAAGTAAGCAAGCCCCAGCCAGGGCCGTATCAGGCGTTGGTGCGGACCGAAGCGGCCAGCCTTTGCAATGCCACGGATGGCAAGCTGGTGGCCGGTCACTTTCCCGGCGTCGATAAATATCCGCTGGTGCTGGGCCATGAGTCGGCGGGCATTGTTGAAGCGGTGGGCTGCAAGGTGCGAGGCTTTCAACCGGGCCAGCGCGTCATTGGCGGCCTGGTCTTCGACTTCGGAGACCCGCGCTACGCCAGCGGCTGGGGCGGCTTCTGCGAGTACACACTGGCCAACGATCACGATGCGATGGTGGCCGATGGCGTGGCCGATGCCGCGCATGGATGGGCCGAGGTCTTCGAGATTCAGCGCGCAGTACCGCTGGATATTTCCGTCGAGGATGCCGTTCTGCTCTGCACCTGGCGCGAGGTCTATGGCGGCTTTGGCGACTTTCATCTGCAAGCGGGCAACGATGTACTTATCTTCGGAGCGGGGCCGGTCGGATTGAGCTTCGTTAAGTTCGCGCGCCTTCTCGGTCTCGGCTATATCGGAGTGGTGGAACGCAATGAGCTGAAGCACGCCAAGGCACTTGAACTCGGAGCCGACGAAGTCTTCACGCCGGAGAGCGCCGCGCTGGCAGAGCTGACCGAACGGCGTGGCAAGCCGCTGGATGCGGTGATCGATGCCGTGGGTCATGAGTCGGTGGTCAATGCGGCTTTGCCGCTGATCAAGCTGGGCGGCTCCATCTGCGTCTATGGCGTGATCGCCGATCCGGTTCTTCGTCTCAACAAAGGAGCCGGACCTTACAACTTCAATCTCTATGTGCATCAGTGGCCCACGCGCAGCCGCGAACGTCTGGCAATGGAGCCGCTCTGCGCGTGGATTCGCGCGGGAAAGCTCAAAGCCGCCGAGTTTATCACCTATGAATTTCCATTTGAGCAAATTGAAAATGCGCTGGACGCCGCTCATGACGGACTGGCGCTCAAATCACTATTGAGGTATTGAACGATGCCGGAGATTTCGCCCGCGGCGCTGGCCGCGATGATCGATCACACATTCTTGAAGCCCTACGGCACGCCCGCCGATATAGCGCGCCTCTGCGAAGAGGCCGCGCAGTATCACTTTGCCATGGTGGCCATCAACCCAGCAGAGGTTGAAAACTGCGTCCGGCTGCTACGCGGTACAGGTGTTGGCATCGGCGCGGCCATCGGCTTTCCTCTGGGCCAGAACACCGTCGAGACCAAAGCCTTTGAGACCCGCGACGCGATACAAAAAGGCGCTACAGAGATCGATACCGTAATGAACATCCGCGCGCTGCAAGCGGGATTGCACGATCTCGTATACAGCGAAATTGCCAACATGGTGGAGATTTGCAAACCTGCGGGCGTCGTCTCCAAAGTGATTCTGGAAACCTGCTACCTCAGCGAGGAAGAAAAAGTCGCGGCCTGCCATCTGGCTGTCAAGGCGGGCGTCGATTTTGTGAAAACCTCGACGGGCTTCGGAACTGCGGGCGCGACGGTCGAGGACATTGCGCTGATGAGGCGCGTCTGCGGACCTGCAATGGGAGTCAAGGCGGCGGGTGGCGTGCGCGATCTGACGAGCGCGCTGGCGATGATTTGCGCCGGAGCCACGCGCATCGGAACCTCGCAAGGCGTCGCGATTATGAAACAGCTTGGAAATTGAGTGAATGATGTGGAGGAAAAAATGAAGAAGAGGCAACAAGCAGAGGTAAATGCGAATGAAGATCGTTTGGATTTGAAGCGCACAAAAGTAATTCAGCGCGATAGCCCTGTGCCGTATTATTTTCAGCTTTCGAGTTATATTGAAACGCTAGTCAAATCCAGTGATCTGCTTCCGGGGCAACTGTTGCCGAGCGAGCAGGTCTTCTGCGATAGCCTTGGTGTCAGCCGTACGGTGGTCCGTCAAGCAATGGCAGAACTGAGTCGCAGGGGCTTTGTCATTAAACAGAACGGCAAGCGCAGCACCATTTCTCAGCCCAAACATGAGACCGGGCTGTTGCAAACCATGGATGGCTTTCACGAAGATGCCCTGGCGCGCGGCCAGAGGCCTACAACCCAGGTTTTGCAATTCAAGGTTATTGACGCTGAGGCTGAGGTGGCGCAGGCTCTGCAAATTGCCGAAGGCGAAGCCGTCATTATGCTTTATCGTCGGCGCTATCTCGACGATGTACCCGAAGTTCTGGTGGAATCGTATCTGCCACGGAAGTTATGCCCTGGCCTTATGCGCGAAGATTTTTCCAGCCAATCGCTTTACAAAACACTCGAGAGCAAATTCGGACTCTGCATCAGCAGCGGATACCGCACCATTGAGGCGATTGCGCTTGACCGTGCAGATGCCCAGCAGCTCGGCGTGCGTGCCGGCTCTCCCGCGCTGCTGCTGAAGAGCATCGGAGTGCTTGAAAATGGTACGCCGCTGGAATACTTCGTTGCACTGCATCGCGGCGACCGCAGCAAGTTTGAGGTTCGTCTGGTGAGACCCTCCGCTGTCTCACGCGTCTAAAACTGCTTGGCCGCCGCAAAGCTTGCAAAAAGCGACATCACACAAAAAGTGAAATTTCTCTTCGCTACACCTCGTTAGTTCACCGTCAACGACAACAGGGTGGTGCTCGTCACTGAACCCGAGGTAGCGGTTACAGTGATGGTGTAATTGTTAGATTGCGAGGAAGATCCCGAGGAACCGCCGCAGCCGCTCAATGCTGTGATGGCTCCAAGACCAGCCGCCAACAGCAGCAGGAGGGAGAGAGTGCGTCCCAAGCGTTTTCCGGCGCGACGCAGCTTATAGGCAAAGGGCAACAGCAGTATGCCCCAAAGCACGGGCGGCAGTTTGCTGCCTATCGTGTCTTTCCGCTCCATCATCCCCGACGAGGCTGGCACACGAATGGAAAGTGTAATTGCGGACAATGCCGTATTTGCCGGGAACGACCACGAGGTGCTGGAGAGTTGAGTCCAAGTGACGGGGGTGATGGTCGCCGTGGCTCCGGCCGGCATTCCGCTCACGGTTAATGTTACCGCTGCGGGGAAGGTCGTACCGGAGTTAGGTGCGATGTTCAGGCTATAGACTGCCGTGCCGCCCGCCGAGACGGTTTGTGATGTTACATCGCCGGAGCCGGGGGTCAACGAGAAGACCACCACGGTTTGTGTCAGAGAGCCGCCGCTGGAGCCTTGGAAGCTGGAATCACCGCCATAGACTACGGTGATCGCATTTGCACCCTCTTGCGCGCTGGTAAACGATGTGGTCAGAGTGGCCACTCCGCCCGATAACGTGCCGATGCCCAGTGTTGTATTCGTGTTATCCAGGAAGGTCACGGAACCTGTCGGCACGCCTGCCGCTGAGGAGATGGTCGCCGTCAACATGACGGAGCTTCCCGCCGCGGCGGGATTTAAATTGGAAGTAAGACTGGCGATTTGCGAGGCCGCCTTGGAGATCACCAGCGTACCGGTGTTGGAGCCGGAGTAGTTCGTACTGCTGATGGTGCCGACGACGTTGTAGCTACCCACGGCAGTCGGCGGAGTTGAGGATGTGCTGTAGGTTGTGCCGCCCGTTCCGGTATAGGTAAAGTTCACCGTCAACAAGGCGGGATTGGTGATGGCCGTAGCCGCCAGCGGAGAGCCGGTGAAGGTCTGCGCAAGGCTGCCCAGTGTCACGGTGGCCGTGGCAACATTGATGGTGTCAGAGACCGAACCGATGGCGCTCGTATAGTTTCCATTTGGATCCGTGAAGCTCCACGAGTCCGTTGTGTATGTGCTGGCGTTGGTGTGAGTGGTGCCGGTCAGGTTAAGGTCAGCAAGCAGGTTGGCGTTGCCTACGCCGGTGGCTGTGCCAGTTGCCGTGTGCGCGCTGCCGTCGTAGGTCACATCGTATGGCGTGACGCTGATGGTGGCCGCCACCTTGGAGATAATGTCTGTTACAGTTCCGGCAGCACTCGCATAGTTTCCGTTGGGATCCGTGAAGCTCCAGGCGTCTGTGGCGTAGGTTAGAGCGTTGGTGTGCGCTGTGCCGGACAGGGTGAGATCGGCATTCAGGTTTGCGCTGCCCACGCCGGTGGCTGTGCCAGTTGCCGTATGCACATTACCGTCATAGCTCACGTTATAGGGCGCGACGTTGATTGCAGCCGTAGCTTTGCCGATGGTGTCGGAGACCGTTCCGTTGGCGTCGGAGTAGTTGCCGCTGGCGTCGTGGAAGCTCCACGCATCAGTTGCGTAAGTGTTGGCGTTGGTGTGCGTGGTGCCCGTCAGAGTAAGATCGGCATTCAGGTTTGCGCTGCTTACACCGGTAGCCGTGCCTGTCGCGGTGTGAGCGCTGCCGTCATAGGACACGTTGTAGGGCGTGACGTTGACTGTGGCAGAAGCCTTGGCAATGGCGTCGGAGACCGTGCCGCTGGCGTCGGAGTAGTTGCCGCTGGCGTCATGGAAGCTCCACGCGTCAGATGCGTATGTGCCAGCGTTGGTGTGCGTGGTGCCGGTCAGCGTGAGATCGGCATTCAGGTTGGCACTGCTAACGCCTGTAGCCGTTCCCGTTGCAGTGTGCGCAGTGCCGTCGTAGGTCACGCTATAGGAGTTGATATTCACCGAAGCCGAAGCTTTAGTGATGGTGTCTGAGACGGTGCCGCTGGCGTCGGAGTAGTTGCCGCTGGCGTCGTGGAAGCTCCACGCATCAGTTGCGTAAGTGTTGGCGTTGGTGTGCGTGGTGCCCGTCAGGGTAAGATCGGCATTCAGGTTGGCGCTGCTTACACCTGTGGCCGATCCTGTTGCCGTATGCGAGCTGCCGTCAAAAGTCACGTTGTAGGGCGTGACGTTGACCGAAGCCGAGGCCTTGCCGATGGAGTCAGAGACTGTTCCGCTGGCGTCATTATAGTTTCCGCTGGCGTCATGGAAGCTCCACGCGTCAGTGGTGTAGCTTCCTGCGTTAGTATGCGTGGTGCCGGTCAGCGTGAGATCGGCATACAGGTTGACGCTGCCAGCACCGGTGGCCGTGCCGGTAGCTGTGTGAGCGGTGCCATCGTAGCTCACGTTGTAAGGCGTGACATTGACCGAAGCCGAGGCCTTGGTAATGACATCGGCTACCGTTCCGCTAGCGTCGTTATAGTTTCCGCTGGCGTCATGGAAGCTCCACGCGTCAGTCGTGTAAGTGCCAAAATTGGTGTGCGTTGTGCCGGTCAGTGTGAGATCGGCATTCAGATTCGCACTGCTAACGCCTGTAGCCGTGCCAGTGGCTGTATGCGCGTTGCCGTCATAGCTCACGTTGTAAGGCGTGACGTTGACTGTGGCAGAAGCCTTGGCAATTGTGTCGGAAACTGTGCCGCTGGCGTCATTATAGTTTCCGCTGGCGTCATGGAAGCTCCACGCGTCAGTGGTGTAGCTTCCTGCGTTAGTATGCGTGGTGCCCGTCAGCGTGAGATCGGCATTCAGGTTGGCGCTGCCTACGCCTACTGCCGTGCCTGTGGCTGTATGCGTGTTGCCGTCATAGCTCACGCTATAGGAGTTAATGTTCACCGTGGCCGAGGCCTTGGCAATCGTATCGATGATCGTTCCGCCAGCATCGGCATAGTTTCCGCTGGGGTCATGGAAGCTCCACGAGTCAGTGGTGTAGCTTCCTGCGTTTGTATGTGATGTGCTTGTGAATGTGAGATCGGCGCTTAGATCAACGCTGCCCACGCCCGTGGCCGTTCCGGTGGCGGTGTGGACGGTGCCGTCGTAGGTCACGCTATATGGAGTAATGTCGAACGATGCCTCGCCCAGGCCGATGCTCAGAGTAAAAATCCTGCTGCCGGTGAATCCGTTCTTGTCGGTCGCCGTAATGGTAATGCTGATGGACGTACCGGAGACTGCGGGTGTGCCTGACAGCACACCGGCGCTGCTCAGCGTCAAGCCCGAGGGTACGGAGTCAGAAGAGAAGGTGTAGGGCGAGCCGCCGCCCGTCACGGTGAAGCTGGCACCGCTATAGGGGACACCCAACGTCGCAGGTGGCAGCGTCGAGCTGACCGGCGTATTGAAGGTAATGGTCGGTGTGGTTCCCGTGCCGCTGAGCAGAATCGATTGGGAATTTTGCTGGTTGTTCAGGGGCTGCGGACCGTTTAAAGGAACGTTCAAGAATTCTTCCGAACGAGTGTAGAGGTTGTTGTCAGTCAGCCTCAGTCTCTCGTTGAGCAACGTGTTGGTTGTGGGCGTAAAGTCGATGGGGAGCGTGCAGGAGGTGTTTGCCGCCAGCGAGGTGGTTGCGGAGCAAACACCGTCGCCGGTGCTGTTGAGCGGGAAGTCGGTGGGGGAACTCTGTGTGGTGAAGGTCAGAGAAGCATTTCCCGCATTGCGCACCGTCACCGTCTGCGGGCTGTCCGTGCTGGTAAATCCGGCAGTCGTCGTATTGAAGCTCAGGTTCGGCGCATCCGCGTAATCCAGCTTCACAATCGATTCGCGTCCAAAGTCAGCGACGTAGACGATATTTCGCTGGTCCAGCGCCACCGAATAAATGGAGCTGAAGTTGCCATTCAGATTGGTGACGCAAGCGGCGTTAGCGCAACCGGCCGTCATCGACGTTACCTTGAAGGTGCCGGCATCCGCCACATAGACGTTTCCGTTTACGTCCACCGCCACGCCATTGGGTTGGCTGAAGCCGCCACCTAAACTGGCCACGCAGGAGGCCAGGGTGCAGCCTGCGGTCATCACTTCTACCGCGCTGTTGTTGGTGTCGGCGACGTAAATCTTGCCGCTGCCGTCCACCGCCACGCCACGAGGCCAGTTGAAGGCGAAGGTGCCGCCCAGCGTATTGACGCAGGATGCGTTATTCAGGCCGACGATGCAGCTTGCGGGAATCTCCTTCACCGCATTATTGCCGGAATCGGCGACGTACACATTGCCGGCTCCATCCACTGCCACGCCTTCGGGATAGTGGAAGCCGCCGCCCAGCGTGAGGACGCAGGAGGAGCTGTTGCATCCGGCAGGAATCTGCTTCACGGCATGGTTGTTGTAGTCGGCAATATAGACGTTGCCGGCTCCGTCCACCGCTGCGCCACGCGGCTGGTTGAAGCCGCCGCCGATCGAGCTGACGCATGAGGAGTCGGTGCAGTTGGACAACATCATCTGTACCAAACTCGTGGTAGAGTCAGAGAGATAAACTTTTCCCACGGCATCGACGGCCACGCCTTTGGGTGTGCTGAAGCCTCCACCCATTGTGCTCTGTACCGGAGTGGCGAGGCTGAAGTTGATCTGCGGTGCAATGCCGATGCCGTAGACGTAAGCCGTGGCCAGGATATTGCCGGAGGTATCCTCCAGCAGCACTGCGCCGGAACGCGGTCCCGGATATTTGGGAGTAAACTTCACATCCACCGTGCAGGTTGAGCTGACGGGATATCCGTTGCCGCTGCCGTTTGTGGTCGTGCAGGTGCCGTCAAGAACGTCGGTAAAGTCCAGCCCATTGGTTCCCTGGGTAAGCACCACCGGCGCGCCGATCGTACCTGCCGTCTGAATGGTGAAGGTCACGGTCTGTATGGTCGATGTGCCTACGTTGAATGTGCCGAGGTTGGTTGCTGCCGGTGCGGTGGCCGTAGCCGCTATCGGAGCGATGGTATCGGAGACCGAGCCGCCGGTGGAGGCATAGTTGCCTGTGGGGTCGGTGAAACTCCACGAGTCGGTGTAGTTTCCGACGGCGGTGTGCACCGTGCCGCTAAGGTCCAGATCCTCGCTCAGATCAACGCTGCCCACGCCCGTGGCCGAACCCGTTGCCGAGTGCGCATTGCCGTCATAATTCACGCTGTAGCCGAAGACGCTGGGCGAAACCGTGACCTGACCGATTGTGTCGGTGATTGTGGTGTTGCCCTTGTCGGCGTAATTGCCGTTCACGTCGTGGAAGGTCCAGTAGTCGGACGAGTACGTGCCGGCGTTGGTGTGCGTGGTATGCGAGAAGTTGAGGCCGCTGCTGAGGTCGACGTCGCTTACGCCCGTGGCCGTGCCCGTGGCCGTGTGCGATGCGGCGTTGTAGGTCACGGTGTAGGGAGTGACGTTGAAGGAGGCTGTGGCCTGCGCGATGCTGTCTGTGATCGTCGTGGGACCTTGGCTGGCATAGTTGCCGGCGGGGTCGGTGAAGGTCCAATAGTCAGCCGTGTAGGAGCCGGCGTTGGTGTGCGTGGTGTGCGTCAGGTCAACGCCGGAACTCAGGTCAACGCTGTTGTAGCCGGTGGCAGTCGTAATGCTGGCCGTGTGCGCCGTGGCGTCGTAGGTCACGTTGGTGTAGGGCGAAATAGTGATTGTGGCCGTGCCCTGCCCAACGGTCAATGAATAACCTTGGCCGCCGGTAAATCTGTTATTGTCGGTTGCGGTCACGGTGAAGTTATAGGCGTTTCCGTTGTTGGCGCTGGTCGGTGTGCCGGTCAGCGATCCCGTGCCGCTCAACGACAACCCCGGAGGCAAGGTGCCGGAGGTGATGGAGTAGCTGTAGGGCGCGGTTCCGCCTGTGGCAGAGAAGCTGACACTGTTGGTGTTGTAGGAGGAACCCACGGTACCGCCGGGAAGCGTGGTGCTCTCTGGCGAGGTGAAGGTAATCGTCGGCGCAATGCCCGTGCCGCCAACCGAGATCGACTGCGTCGAGTTATTGCTGGAGTTGTCGGTCAGCGAGATGCTCTCATTGAACGAATTTACAATGCCTGGCGTAAAGTCGATGGGCAACGTGCAAGAGGTGTTTGCCGCGAGTGTTGTGCTGGGGGTGCAGGTGCCTTCATTGGAGTTATCCTGCGGGAAATCGGTGGCATAGCTCAGGCCGGAGAAGACCAGCGAGGCATTGCCAAAGTTATTCGCGGTTATGGTTTGCGGGCTGTCGGTGCTGGTAAAGCCCACCGCCGTGGTATTGAAGTTCAGCGTCGGAGCGTCCGCAAAGTCCATCTCGTAGACCGCATTGGAAACGACATCGGCTATGTACAGATTGCCGCTGCCATCCAGCGTCACTGCCCTCGGCCCTGTCAGACCCGTGACCAGAGCGCTTTGGCTGTAGCTGCCGTTCGAGAGCGTCTCTACCCAGATGGTGCCGCTGCCTTGATCGGCAACATAGACATTGCCGTTCATGTCGACGGCAACTCCGCGCGGGCCATTTAGACCACTCACAACCGTGGTCTGAGTGTAATTGCCTTCCGATGGAGTTTCCTTCCATACCTTGTTATTGCCGGTATCGGCGACATAGACATTGCCGCTCCAATCCACCGCCACTCGGAAGGGATTGCTGAATCCGCTGAAGGTCTTCGTCAGCGTGTAGCTTCCATTGGAAAGCGTCTCCACCAGCACGGTGTTATCGGTAGAGTTGGCAATATAGACATTGCCGCTGCCATCCACTGCCACGCCGTCCGGATGACTCAAACCGCTGCTAAAGGTGTAACTGGTTGAATAAACGCCATTCGTCTTTGTCTCCACCAATACCCGGTTGTTGTCGGTATCGGCAATGTAGATGTTGCCTGCGCCATCCACAGCCACGCCCTTGGGGCCAATGGTCAAACCATCGATCGTTCCGCTGAAGAGCACCGACTGGCCATAGCCGCCCTCAAAGAATCCTTCCTTCAAAATCTTATGATTGGCGTAACTGGCGACATAAAGATTGGCATTCGCATCCGCCGCCACATCGTCGGTTTGATTCATTCCACTGGAGGAGACTGTTGACTGTGTTCCCGGCGCAAAGTTGATCAGCGAACCGGTGCCCATGCCGTAAAGGTAGGCCATGGCAAGGATGTTGCCGTTGTTATCTTCCAGCAGCACGGCACCGTAGCGCGGACCCGGAGCCTGCGGCGTAAAATCGACATCCACCGTGCAGGTTGATGTGGCCGGATAGCCATAGGTGGGGCCGTTATTCTGGGAGCAGGTGCCGTCGCCGACATCCGTGAAATCCTCATCCTGCGCGCCTTGCGTCACCACCACCGGCGCACCGATGGAGCCTGCCGTCGCGAAGGTGAAGGTCACCGTCTGAGAGTTGGAAGCGCCTATGTTAGCCGAGCCGAGGTTGGTGGCAGCCGGCGAGGAGGCAGTGGCCGCAACGATATTGATGACATCGTCGACCGTGCCGCCGGTGGAGGCATAGTTGCCATTGGGATCGGTGAAGGTCCATGCGTCGCCGTTGTAGATTCCAGCGTTGGTGTGGGTGGTGGCGCTCAGGTCCAGATCGCCGAACAGGTTGACGCTGCCCACGCCGGTGGCTGTGGCGCTGGCCGTGTGTGCGCTGCCATCGTAGGTTACGGTGTAGCCCGTAACGCTGATCGAGGCCGTGGCCTGCGAAATCACATCATTGACCGTGCCGTTCTGGTCGGCATAGTTGCCGTTGGAATCATGGAAGCTCCACGCGTCGCCGTTATAGGTTGCAGCGGCGGTGTGCTGTGTGCCGCTCAGGTTGACGCCCGAACTCAGGTCCAGAGCGTTGTAGCCGTGTGCTGTTGTGATGCTGGCGGTGTGCTGCGTGGCGTCATAGGTCAAGTTGTAAGGCGTAATGGTGATTGTCGCCGTGCCCTGATGGATGGTCAGCGTGTATCTTTGACCGGACTTAAATCCATTAGCGTCGGTCGCGGTCACATATATGTGATAGTCTTCCTTGGCCTTGGTCGGGAATCCAGAGAGTGTGCCGCCCGAGCTCAGTGACAATCCATCCGGCACCCACGGGCTGTGGTAGGTGTAAGGGCCAGCCCCGCCCGTGGCCGTGAAGCTCACGCTATAGGAGACTCCGACTGTTCCTGAGGTCAGCGTGGTGCTCTCCGGAGAGTTGAAGTTGACCGTCGGTGCCGTCGCCGTGCCGCTCAGTGAGAGATTTTGACTGATCGAGGTATTCAGGTTGTCGTCGCTCACCGTTAAACTCTCGTTGAGCGTCTGCGTGGAGTACGGATAACTGCCCTGCGGCGTAAAGTCGATGGGCAGCGTGCAGGTGGCACCCGCAAAGAGCGCGCCTGTGTTGCATACGCCCTCATCGGAGTTATCCTGCGGGAAATCGCCAGCGTAGCTCAAGCCGGTGATGCTCAGCGAGGCGTTGCCCTGGTTGATGACCGTCACCGTCTGCGGGCTGTCGTCGCTGCTGAAGCCGATCGCCGTCTCATCGAAGCTCAGGCTGGGCGCGTCAGAGATGTCCAGCTTGTTGACCGTGTTGCCGGAGGCGGGAACTATGAGATTCCCGGTCGGATCCAACACCACGCCCAAGGGACCGGCCATGCCGCTGATCAGTTGCGTGACTGTGGTGTAACCACCCGCGGACGCAATCTCATACACCGCGTCACTCCAGTAGCTGGTCACGTACACATTGCCACCCGCATCCACCGCCAGACCCATGGGATTATGGAAGCTGCCGAAGGACACCGCAAGCGTATCGACTGTGGTGTAGCCGCTGGCGAAGGTAATCTCCTTCACGTCGTTCGCATTAAACTCGGAGACAAAGATATTTGCGCTGCCGTCCACCGCGATGCCATAACCTGATCCGAGTCCGCTCTTGAGCGTGGAGACGCTAGTGAAGTTGCTCGCCGCGGTGATCTTGTACACAGAGCCGGAATCGAGGACGTACAGATTGCCGGAGCCATCCACCGCCAGCCCGGAAGGCCAACTGAAGCTTCCGTGAACCAGCTCCGTCACCGTCGTATATCCGCTCGCAGCCGTGATTTCTTTCACTTCGGCGTGATTGGTATCAGCCACAAAGACATTCCCTGCACCGTCCACCGCGATGCCATAGGGATTATCGAAGCTGGTGGACGCCGTGCCGCCGGTGTAGGAGGGTGCCAGAATGTTGACAGTTGTGTAAGCGCTGGCGGAGGTGATTTCCTTGATCCTGCTGTTGTTGGTGTCGGCGATAAAGATGTTCCCGCTTCCGTCCATTGCCGCGGCGGTCGGGTAGTTGAAGCCGGTCGAAGCCGTGCCGCCGTTGTAAAGAGGCGCCAGCGTGCTGGATGTGGCAGGCGCAAAGCTCACCATCGGTCCCGTGCTCAAGCCGTGGATGTAGGCCGTCGCCAGCACGTTGCCTGATGTGTCTTTCAGCAGCACCGCGCCCATGCGCGTGCCCGGATACGAGGGCGAGAACTGCACGTCCACCGTGCAGGTTTCCGTGGCGTTATAGCCGTAGTTGCCGCCGTTGTTGAGCGAGCAGCTTCCGTCGCCCGCGTCAGTAAAGTCTTTCCCAGTTGCGCCCTGGGTCAACACCACCGGCGTGCCGATGGAGCCTGCCGTCTGGATGGTGAATTGCACCGTCTGCTTGACGGGAGCGCTGCCAATGCTGACCGTGCCGATGTTGGTGGCCGCCGGTGCCGTGGCCGTGGCCGCAGCCCAACTTACCGAAGTCTGGTTGCTGCCGTCCGACTGGCCGCTGTTGTCGCTGCTCTGGAAGGTCTCACTCACTCCCGAATAGCTGGCTGTGACGGTATAGGTTCCGGCGATGGGGAAGCTGACGCCGGTCAGTGTAGCCACGCCTGCGGAGAGGCTGACGGGATTGCCGCTGTTCAGAGAGCCGCTGGAACTGCCGGAGGTGCTGCTGGTGTCATACGTGCAGACGCCGACGCACGTCCAACTGAAGGTTACCGTGCCGCCCGGCGTGCCCTCGCGAACGCCGTTATCGTATATTGTTGCCGAGATGTTCACGGTCTGGCCGCTGTTGATCGAGCTGGGAGTGACCGAGACATACGTCGAGGTCGCGTCCGGCGCGGGATTGCCATTGCTGTTGAGCGAGATCGACTGCTGCGCTCCCGGAGATGCCGGCACGTTCAGGTTGTCGTCGGTCAGCGTCAGATTCTCGCCGATTTCGCCGGTACTCTCCGGCGTGAAGTCAATGGGGATGTAGCAGTTGCCGCTCTCGACAAGCGTTGTGCTGGAGGTGCAGACACCTTCGCCGTAGCTGTCGAAGGAAAAATCTCCAGGCATACTCAGAGCGGTGAAAATCAGCGGCTGATTGCCGTCGTTATACACCGTCACCGTCTGCGGGCTGTCCGAGCTTGTGAAGCCGATCGATGTGGTATTGAAGTTCAGCGTGGGGGGATCGACAAAGTCCAGCTTCTTGACCTGGCTGTGGTTGGCGTCGCTGACGTAGACGTTGCCGAGGCCGTCCAGAGCCACGCCCATGGTGCCGCTGAAGCCGCTGCCCACAGTGTTAATGGTCGGCGAGGCGGGTATGCTGCCGCCCGACGCCATCACCTCGTAGATGGAGTTATTGGCCACCACGTAGGCGTCGCCGGCGGCATCCAGAGCCACGCCCTTCACTGATCCAGAAAAATTAGCCAGATTGTTGACGGTGGTGTAGCCGCTTGCCTTCGTGATCTCCCGCAGCTTGTTGTCCCAGCCGACTTCAAAGACGTTGCCGCTGGCATCCACCGCCAGACTGAAGGGATAGCCGAAGGCGGTCGCTGAGGCAATCCGAACCACGCTCGGCGTATCGGGAATCACGCCGTTTACCGCTTGAATCTCCCATATGCTTCCGGCAGCCGCGGCGGTGACAAAGACGTTGCCGCTGGTGTCCACCGCCAGACCCGTGGCATGATCAAACCCACTGGCCAGCATTCTCGGAGTGCCGTTATACAGGCCGCCCGCCCACGCCAGCTCGTAGACCGCGCCGCTTGATTCGCCGGATATCTCGGTATAGTAGAGATTGCCCGCGCCATCCAGCGCCACGCCGGCAGGATTGCTCGGCGGAGTGACTATCGTTATCGGCGAGCCGCCCTCGGCCGGAATCTTGTAGACCTTACCCGTGGTTTGATCGGCGACAAAGATATTGCCGCTGCCATCGACCGCCAATTGCACCGGAGAGCTGAAGCCGCTGCCTATCGGGGTAATCGAGTTGGGAATCAGCGAGCCGCTCGTGGTATTTGCAAAGGTAATCTGCGGAGCAGTGCCCACGCCGTAGATGAAACCGTTGGCCAGTACCGCGCCCAGACTGTTTTTCAGCAGCACCGCGCCATTGCGCTCGCCCGGATAGAGCGGCGTAAAGTTTACGTCCACCGTGCAGACGTCGCCGGTGTTGTAGTTGTGGCTGGTTCCCTGCGTGGTGCAGCTTCCCGTGCCTGCGTCGGTAAAGTCCAGGCTCGTACCGCCTCCGGTCACCACCACCGGTGCCTGGATGGTGGCGTTGGTGGCCTGGGTGAAGGTGAAGATCATGGTGCGTAGCGCCGGAGTGCTGGCGGCGACCGGGACTGATCCGAAGTTTGCGCCCTGTAACCAGAGCTTCTTCACCTCAAAGTTGGTGGTATCAGCGACGTAGACATTATCATTCGCGTCCACCGCCACGCCGTAGGGCGTATCAAAGCCGCCACCCAGCGGGACGACGCACCCCGAGGTGGTGCAGCCGGAGGGTATCTCCTTTATCGTGCTATTGCCAATATCAGCAACAAAGACGTTTCCGCTCTTGTCCACGGACAGGCCAAAGGGTGTATCAAAGCCGCCGCCCAGCGTGGTAACGCAGGCGCTGGTGTTGGGGCTGGTGATGCAACTGGCAGGGATACTATATACGTTGCCAAGGCTGGCATCCGCAACATAGATATTTCCGATGGCATCTGCTGCAATGCCGATGGGGATCGCAAAGAAGTGAGCGGTCGTAATCACCGTGCTGCTGGTGGTGCACGGGGTGGGATCCTCCGGCGCAATTGCATTCGCGACGCAACCGGCAGTAATCATTTTTACCGAGCTTTGGAATGTGTCCGTGATATAGACATTTTTGTTGCCGTCAACCGCCACGCCGTACGGCTCCTTGAAAGCGCCAGCGTTCAATGTGACGATGCAGGAAGCGTCGGTCGCACTGGTGTTGGTGGGGGTGATGCAACTGGCCTTAATCACCTTTACGGCGTCGTTGTCGGTGTCGGCGACATAGACGTTTCCGCTGCTGTCCACCGCCACGCCATAGGGCTGAGAAAAGCCGCTACCCAGTGTTACAACGCACTCATTATCGTTGGCACCGTTAATGCAACTGGCAGGGATCTCCTGTACCTCGTTGAGCGCGGGCATGGCGAGATAGACGTTTCCGCTCGCATCCTCAGTAATTCCCGAGGGATATGTCAACGTGCCGCCCAATACTTCAAATCCGCCGCTGTAGCTGGCCCTCGTAGTTGTTGCGCCGGCATGGGGCGCGCAAACCACACCGAGCACGATCAGCAGGCTTGTCATCAAGTCAAGCCGGAGTGCGGACGATGTGCAAATGGAGGCAAAGAACGAGCGGAGTGTGCGAGTTGGAGCGGTCATGGAGATGTATTCCCCTTTCAGCTATTGCGGGTTCATTCGTCAAAGAAAATGGCCGCACCGGCGGATGGTACCGGTTTGTTATACGGGGATCGGTAAACGACAATTTCTGCCGCAACGACGCCTGCCATTCCTCAACGAGGAAACCTGCGTGTCTCAATTTCTGTATCGGGATAGCGGGGAATACTCATCCGGTGTAAATTTGTGAAACGCAAACCATGTCCCAAAATGAGTTTGAGTGCAAAAAAAGGAATCGATAAAGCGGGTTCTCGACAATCCTGACAAAGCCTCTATCTTATTGACTTGCTTATGGAAAGCAGATATATGTTGGATCTCTTTGGGTCTGCCCCTGGAGCAAACGAAGTTATGCGAACACACGGATGCAAGTAGAATTCGTTTCGGGAAGAGCCCTAGTCACGGAGCGGTATTCAGGGATATGGCAAAATTGTCATGCCGCTCTGCGAGCACATTCTCGGCGCGGCTTGGGATTAATCTGCCGATCCCACATTTTGTAATCGCGATCGTCCATATCCTACTTCGGAGTGACCGCGCGCGCAATCAGTAACCTGTATTCGTTCTCTCGCTCTGCGCTCGATGGATCGCAATTATTTTGCGCGCAATACCTCTGGCTGGTCAGGTAGTTGAAGATGAGCGATGGAACATTGTAGTGGTGGACTGTCTTGTGCCGCACCACCTTGCCGTCCTCCACCACCACGATGCGGTTCATGTGCGTACTATCGTCGATGTTATCGAGATACCGAAAATCCTTATAGCTATTCATGCCCTCGTTGAGCGGCGGCACATGATCGGATACCAAGATGATTAGGCTCTTGGGATCGAGCTTGAGCAGGGCGCGAATATATCCGGCGATTGCCTGTGTGCGGTACCAATACTGATTGGCGGCGCGCAGCAACTGCTGGTCGTCATGCGGCGCTTTCATCGTCAGAACCAGCGGTCGCAGTCGGAGGTCAATATCGTGAGGCTCATGGCCGTACATGGTGAGCACATAGTTGAAGATTGGCTGCCCCGGATCTTCCCGAAGTTTTTGGGCGATAAAGGCGAGATTCTGATTGAACAGATCGCCATCGAACAAATAGGTTTCGGCGTCTGTTGCGTTGCTCACTGACAGGTAGGTCTCACGATCGCGCGAGTACTCAATCGGATAGTAAAGTTTTTCAAACCCGATTCCGGTATAGGCCTTGGTGCTGTTGAAGTAGTCCGGCTGAAAGACATTGCTGACGTATGTAGCGTATCCGGCCTGATGTAGAATGTCGGGCATACAACCAGCCGTATGCCCGGTGAAGGTGTCGAACTCTATCTCGGAAAGCTCCCTCAAAGCCGGTACGCCGCACAGCACCTCGAACTCCGCCTGGGCGGTTCCACCGCCAAAGACGGGTGAGATCGAGAAGCCCTGCTCCTCTCCGACCAACTGCGAGAAATCGGGGTGGCGCGGATCCCTCGAAAAGGTGACCCCGCGAAAGAGCGTGGGATCCACCCAACTCTCCAGTACGACCAGATACACGTTGTGGCGATTCCCGTTCTTTCCGATGAAATCCGACGTGGTGCGAACCTCCTGGTCATACTCGCCACGCTTGCGGTACGCGTCGGTCTGCTTGATCGCGATTCTCCGCGACGCCTCAAAATATAGTTCCATGGCGAGACGACCGTTGTCATTCACGCTCTGCGCATCGGAATA
>Ga0181529_10000699_pt1 | contig 47580 bp, 34 predicted proteins | sample PEATcosm2014_Bin_36_FD_119763 | JGI IMG/M metagenome (GOLD analysis project Ga0181529, IMG submission 119763) | Peatland microbial communities from MTU Mesocosm Facility, Houghton, MI, USA - PEATcosm2014_Bin10_30_metaG | ecosystem: Environmental > Terrestrial > Soil > Wetlands > Peat | place...
GATGCCGTCCCCGGCGACTGGGCACGCACCCGCTACGCGGCCTGGATACTACGGCACGGGAAACCGCAGTTCATGACAGTCCATTTGGCGGCCCTCGATCACTTACAGCATGTCACCGGCCCGTTCAGCCCCGAATCCAATAGCACACTGGAATTGATCGACGAAATGCTCGGACAACTTGAGGATGCCGCCCACGCCGCTCTGCCGGATTACGCGGTTTGCGTCGTTTCCGACCATGGTTTTTCCGGCATCGACCATAGCCTGAACCTTATACGCGCCTTCGCCGACGAAGGGTTGGTCACGCTCGGACCCGCCCCCGGGTTCCGCGGCGCCCCGCAAGTGGTGGATTGGAAGGCAATTCCGAAGGTAGAAGGCGGATCGGCGGCGATTCTCTTGAAAGATCCGAAGGACCAGGCCACCCAGGTCAAAGTGGAGCAGTTGCTGCACCGCCTTGCCGCCGATCCGGCCAATGGCATAGCGCGGATTTTGGACCGGAAAACCATCGCGGCGATGGGCGGAAATCCGAATGCCGCGTTCTGGGTGGATATGCAAGCCGACTTCTCCGCCGTAAACACCACCGGACCCCTGGTCTCCACGACTAAAGGTGGCACCCACGGCTATTCGCCAACTCATCCCGAAATGCTGGCGTCTTTCTTTATGGCGGGGCCCGGTGTCGGGAAAGGGCTCTCGCTCGGCGAGATCGATATGCGTAGCGTGGCTCCCACCGTCGCGGCGTATCTGGGATTTCCATTTCCATCCGCCGATTTGAAGCCGCTGGTTTTGGCCGGCGCTCGATAGCGTATAAGAGGTCCGATTCTCTCAAATTTAGAATCGAATACCCTGGTCGTATTCCCGATTCCCGCCGATATGTAGTTCGTGACGATGCGGCTCCTCGCCTGCCAACGGGCTTCGACCGGCTGTGCAGACTCGATGCTGTCTCCCCGCCGGCGGGATTTCCGGGCTAGCTGCAGGCGCATACCGAATGGCCGCGTCTCAGTCGGTCCGGGGGTACGAAGTCTTCTGTTTGCAATGGCTTGGCTGTTAACGGTCAGCCTGGGACTGCACGCCGACGATCGCTTTCTGTGGCGTACTTGGGGCGTGAAAGACGGCTTCGTCGAGACCTACGCATCGGCCATCGCCGTGTCCCCGAACGGGTATGCCTACGCCCGCCACGGCACGGTAGGCACCATGAGTGTCTTCGACGGGTACCGCGTCATCAGGATTCCCGACCCGAGCGGTGTCAGGCGTTGGGTGGCGAGGGAACGAGTGCAGTGCGACTCTCGAGGCTCGCTTTGGGCTGTGTCGGACGGTGTACTCAAAGAATTCAAGGACGGAGCGTGGATCGCCCATCGCTCGTCTCCGCCCGGCCAACCGGTGGTAGCGGCGATTCCCAGGGGCGACCGGGTCCTGGTGCTGATGGCGCGTGAGTTGCGGGAATACGATCCCGTATCGAACGCCTGGCGCGAAATCGTGTCCGGCCTGCCAAACCGAGTCGGTCCGTTTCTCAACGCGGTCTCCGCTAACTCGCGCGACATCTGGCTGGCGGGAGAGCATGGACTGGCGCGCGTGACGGCTTCCGCCGAGGGCGGCCCGTACCGATGGGTGGAAACCGCCGCGGATCCCGATGGTCTGTCCCACTTCGACGACATGGAGCCGGGCAACGACGGCGAACTCTTCGTGCAGGCCACCTCGCCGCGGCGCGGCTGGAAAACCATCGTCCGCTGGGACGGCAACAGCCTGCAATCCATCTATTCGGCCTCGACGGACACGCTTCGCGGCTGGCGCGGTCCTGACGGGGACGTTTGGATTCTCGAAGGGCTCTCCATGTTCCGCCTGGCGGGAAGCCGGAAGTACCCGGTGGAGGGGGCCGGAACGCTGTCGGGCAACATCTTCGACGTCTTTACCCAGCAAAGCCAGACTTTTTGGGTCGCCACCAGCGAGGGCATCGCCCGTTACTCCCCGCCCTTGTGGCGGTCTCCGGCCGGCCTGGAGGACCTGGATCTAACCGTCCATGCGGCTGCCGAGGATCGCAAGGGGCGACTGTGGTTCGCCGCCACCGATTATCTGCTGGAACTCGATGGCGTTCATTGGACTCGTCATCGGCTGCCCGATGGGCTTCGCACTCATACCGTCAACACCCAGGGTGTGATCGTTCTGGACGATGGCCGGATTCTCGTGAAAGCCGTTCGAGCCGGCCAAGTGGATACGGCGCTGATTTTCGACCCCGCCGCCGGCGTCTTTCACGAATTCTCGATTCCCGACGGCCGGATGGTCACGCTGCTGATGCCGCGCCCCGGCGGCGGGGTGTGGGTGGCCAGCGAAAAGCCCGGCGCGCCAGGGTTCCGCCTGCAGATTTATGACAGCTCCGGCTTCCGAAAATCCCTGGAAATTGGGCAGGAGTGGAACGGCGCCGTCCTTCGATCCGTGCTGGAGCGGCCCAACGGCGATATTTGGCTGGGTGGGACGGCCGGAGGGGGAATCTACCGTCGCGGCCAGTTCCTTCCCTTTTTCGACAGCCGCAGCGGCTACACCGATAATGGTGTCTTCGCCCTGGGACAACTTCCTTCGGGGGAGCCCATTGCCGGAGGCCGCGACCAGGTCCTGCGGTACGACGGCGCCCGCTGGGTGTTGCTGCGGAAAGGCCTCGACCGTAGCCGCGGCTTTAGCCTCGCCCCGGACGGCGCCCTGTGGGTCGCTTCCGGAGCGGGCGTCCACCGGTTCAAAGACGGAAGCTGGATCACCCAGCAGACCGAGGAAGGCCTTCCATCGGTGCTGGCTTACATGGTGTTCCACGATAGCACCGGCCGCCTTTGGGCGGGCACCACGCGCGGCCTCAGCTTGTATCATCCGGAGGCCGATACCGACCCACCGGCCACGCTTCTCGATCCTGCCACCAATACTAAAGAGATCTCCTCGCACGGCGACGCGCGGTTCGTCTTCTCGGGGATCGACAAATGGAACCAGACTCCCCCCGACCGCCTGCTGTTTTCGTATCGTCTCGATAGGGGCGGCTGGTCGCCATTCGAGTCCCGCGCGTATGCAGCGTACCGCGCGCTCGGGTCGGGAGCGCACCGCCTGGAGGTGCGGACGATGGATCGCAGTGGAAACGTCGATCCCCGGCCCCAGGCGCTCGATTTTGTCGTCTTGCAGCCGTGGTACCGGCAGGCCGGATTTCTGCTGCTTGCGGGATTCGGATCGGCCGCGATCCTCACGCTGGCCTGGCTGGCCGGTTCGCAATACCGGCGGCGCGGAGAACTGATCGTGCAACTGCACGACGCCAAGGAGCGCGCCGAGGCCGCCAGCCGCCACAAGACCGACTTCGTGGCCAACATGAGCCACGAAATCCGCACTCCCATGAACGGTATTATCGGCATGACCGGTCTGCTCCTCGATACCCCTCTGACGCCCGAGCAGCGGGATTACGCGGAGACGGTGCGCCGGTCGGGCGAGGTACTGCTCACGGTCATCAACGACATCCTGGACTTCTCCAAAGTGGAAGCCGGCCGTCTGGCGATCGACGACATGAACTTCGACCTGCGGATGGTGGTGGAGGAAGTCAACGAGATGCTGGCGCCGCGCGCCGAGGAGAAGGGGCTCGAGCTGATCCTCCAGTATCCGCCCGAAGCGCCACGGTTCTTCATTGGGGACGCGGGGCGAATCCGCCAGGTTTTGACCAACCTGGTGGGCAACGCCCTGAAATTCACCGCCAAGGGCCAGGTGGTGACCACGGTCCAGTGCCAGTCGTCCGAAGCCGGAATCGCGAAGATGAAAGTGGAGGTAGCCGATACCGGAATCGGCATCAAGCGGGACAAGCTGGATGTGCTCTTTCAGAAGTTCAGCCAGGTGGACGGTTCCACCACGCGAAAATACGGGGGAACGGGCCTGGGGCTGGCGATTTCCAAGCAGTTGATCGTGCTGATGGGAGGAACTATCGAAGTGGAGAGCCGCCCGGGCGAAGGATCGACGTTCTGGTTTCGCCTGCCGCTGAAGCTCGATCCCGAGCAGCCGGTCAACCCGGTGGCGATCGACGATCTACGCAACCTGCGGGCGCTGATCGTGGACGACAGCGAAGTCAATCGGCGGGTTTTGCACGAACAGATCACCAGTTGGGGCATGCGGAACGGAAGCTATGGGACTCCCGAGGAAGCCCTCGGCGCGCTGCGGGCGGCGCAGCAAGAGGGCGATCCCTACCACTTTGCGATTCTGGATTACCACATGCCCGGAATGGACGGCGTTACGCTGGCCCGAACCATCAAAGCCGATCCGGCGATCCGCGGCGTGAGGATCGTCATGCTGACCTCGGCCGGCCAACTGGGAGTAGTGCGGAACCAGGAATCGTGCATCGAAGCGTGCCTGCACAAGCCGGTGCGGCAGTCGCACCTCATCAAAACGCTGTCTACCGTCTGGTCGAAGAATCCGAAGGACCAACCGCAACCCCCGGCGAAACCGGCCGACCGGGCCGCCGAGCGCAAAGCCGCCCTGGCAGCCAAGGCGAGTGGCACGGCGATACGGGTTCTGGTGGCCGAAGACAACCCCGTCAATCAGAAAGTCGCCGTCTTGATGCTGGGGAAACTGGGCGTCCGCGCCGATCTTGCCGCCAACGGACGGGAGGCGCTCGACATGGTCGAAGTGGCGCCCTACGACCTGATCTTCATGGACTGCCAGATGCCCGAGATGGACGGCTACGACGCAACCGTAGAGCTTCGTGTGCGCGAAGGCACTCGGAAACACCTCGCCGTGGTGGCCATGACCGCCGACGCCATGGCGGGAAGCCGCGACCGGTGTCTGGCCGCGGGCATGGACGACCACATCACCAAACCGGTGAAGCTGGACGATCTGTTCGATGCCCTGATGAAGTGGGTTCCCGCGCGGAGTTCAACAGGCGCCCTCAACAGCCCCACACAGGAACTCGACCCAAGTACCCAAGCCAGCGCCGTCCAGTGACCGGCGATCTATGCAGGCCGATCGGCGTGCCTGCCGCAGCGGGCCAGATCAGGGAAGCTTCACCGCAGCTTTCAGCGGCAGCGCCCGCGAAGACGCACCCACCATCACCGTGTAATCACCGGGCGCGATCTCCCAGGCGTCCCTCGCCACGTTGAAAACCGAGAGGTGGAACGGATCGATCGCCAGGCTAACGGTCCGGCTCTCGCCCGCCGCCAGGTTCACACGCTCCCATGCCACCAGCCGTTTGGGCGGCTCGCCCGTGGCCGCTGGCAGCGCTACGTACACCTGGGCAATCTCGGTCCCCCCGCGCGCGCCGGTGTTCTTTAGGGTGAAGCTCACCTTCACATCCTTGCCGGCGAGCGAAGTCTTCAAACCCGAGTACGCAAACGTGGTGTACGAAAGGCCGTGTCCGAACGGAATCAGCGGCGTCTTGTTCTCCGCGTCGAACCACTTGTAGCCGACCTTCAGGCCTTCGGTGTAAGCGATATCGAAGGGCGGCATCTGTCCACGTCCACCACCGGCAGGCGTGGCGCCCGAAGCATTGGGCGGCGGTCCGAAGACTTTATCGTGCGGCAGGTCGGCATCGCTCTTGGCGAACGATACCACGGTTTTGGCCGACGGGTTCACGTCGCCGAACAGAATGTTGGCGATGGCCTCGGCGCCGCGGATTCCCGGGTACCAGGCTTCCAGCACCGCGCCGGCCTGGTCGATCCACGGCATCCCGACCGGCCCGCCGGTCTCAAGCACCACGATGGTGTGTGGATTGGCCGCCGCCACCGCGCTCACCAGTGCGTCCTGATTCTCAGGGAGCGCCAGGCCGGCCAAGTCGCGCCCTTCGCTGGCCGGTTGATTGCAGAAGACGATGGCGATCTCCGATGCCTTGGCCAGTGCCGCCGCGGCCGCGAGGTCCACGCCGTCGTTGTACTCCACCTTGGCACGCGCCGCTTTCGCGCGGACGGCCTTGAGCGGCGAAGAGGGATAATACGTCGGTCCGCCGCGGCCTCCGGTGGACGCAGCCACGGGGTTGCCGCCCGGCGGGTTGACCTGCGCCGAACCGCCGCCCGAAAGCACGCCCACATCGGCGTGCGACCCGATCACCGCGATCGACTTCACGGCCGCGGCGTTCAAGGGCAACTGGCCGCCCGAGTTCTTCAGCAGTACGATGCTCTCTTCGGCGAAGCGCTGGGCCGCTTCCAGGCCTGCAAACACATCCACCACCTGCTGCTGCGCCACCGGTTTGTCCATCAGCCCGACGGCGAATTCCGACCGCAGGATGCGATGCACCATGTCGTCGATGCGCGCCATGGGAACCTCGCCGCTCTCCACGGCCTTCTTCAACGCATCGCCGAAGAACGCGCTCCCTGGCATCTCGATATCCAACCCCGCCAGCGCCGCCTTCACCGTGCTGTGCGTGCCGCCCCAATCGGAAAGCACGAAGCCTTTGTGACCCCACGCCTTCTTGAGAACGTCATTGAGCAGGTAGCCGTTCTCGCAGGCGTAGTCCCCATTGAGCTTGTTGTAAGCGCACATGACGGCGGCCGGGTCTGCATCGCGGATGGCGATCTCAAACGCCAGCAGGTCGGATTCCCGCATGGCGCGCTTGTCGGGCAGCACCACGTTACCTATATTGCGGCCAGTTTCCTGGTCGTTGAATGCATAGTGCTTCACGTCGCCCAGGATGCCCTGCGATTGAAGTCCCTTCATGTGCTGCCCGTCCAGATGGCCGGCCAGGATGGGGTCCTCGCCCAGGTACTCGAAGTTGCGCCCATTGCGCGGCTCGCGCGTGATGTTTGTGCCGCCGCCCAGCGACATGTTGTATCCCTGATCGCGCAGTTCCTTGCCGATCAGGGCGCCGTAATCGTAGGCCGCCTTCAGGTCCCAACTGCAGGCCAGGCCGAGCGTGGAGGGCAGCGCGGTGGAATAGCGGCTGCGCGCCGAGCCGCGGGTAACGCCTACCGCGGCATCGGCCATCTGCAGGTCGGGAACGCCCAATCGTGCAATTCCGGGGATGAATCCCGCGCCGCCGTTGGTCCGCGTGGCCGTCAGCCGCTCGGTGAGTTCTTCCACGGTGGGAGGCGTCGCGCTCGCCTGAGCGCCCCGGCCGCGTCCACCCGTCGAGGGTCCGCCGTGCAGCAGTTGGATCTTTTCATCGACGGTCATCTCGTGCAGCACCAGGTCGGCGCGCTGGTCGGGCGATAGCGACTTGTCGTCCCACGGCTTGGGCGCCGCTTGGGGTGCCGGTCCCGGACCCCGTCCTTGGGCCATAGCGGGCACCGCGCTCACCATGAACGCGAGCGCGATCCCCAACCTCAAAATTCCGCTAAGAATTGTCGTTTGCCGCACGTTTTTGGGTTCTCCTGTGGAAGGGCCATGGTAATTCCCATCCTCGATATGTGCAATCGAGAGCATCGGCGAGGGGTGCGCGACGAGAGCTCTGCCACATAAGCACCACCCCCGGTTGGTGTCGGCAACGGCAAGGAGTATAGTAGATCCGGAGGTAAAACTCTCGTGCTTGAAAAGATCGCGGACCTCGCCGGTCCCGGCATCGGAAACTACCAGGAACTGGAGACTATCCTGCCTCAGGATTACCAATCCCTGCTGACTCCCAGGGAGACGCAACGGGCCATTTTCGCCGCCAAGACCTTCATCGAAGACCATCTCTGCAAAGCGCTTAACCTGATGATGGTCACCGTGCCACTGATTGTGGACATGGAGAGCGGCGTGAACGATTATCTCGACCGCGACGGCTCGCGGTCGCCCATTCAGTTCCATATCTCCAACGACCGCGACCAGCACCCCATCGACGCGCAGATCGTGCAGGCCGCCACCAAATGGAAACGCGTGGCGCTGGGGCGCTTCGGCATGCAACCCGGCGAAGGCTTGTGTACGGACATGCGCGCAGTGCGCAAGGACTACTTCCTGGACCACGACCACAGCGCTTATGTGGACCAGTGGGACTGGGAAAAGGCCATTCACCACTACGACCGCGACCTCGACACCCTCAAGCGGACGGTGGACGCCATCTGGCAGGTCTTGGTGGATGCCGAGGAGTATGTGCAGGATCTCTTCCCGCAGCTCAAGAACCCGAAGTATCCGAACCTCCCGCGCAAGCTGGCCTTCCTGCACGCCGAAGACATTCTCGATATGTACCCGAACCTGTCGCGTAAAAAGCGCGAGACCGCCATTCTGCAGGAATGCCCCGCGGTCTTCATCGCGGGCATCGGCTGGACGCTGAAGGACGGCTATCCGCACGAAATGCGCGCCGCCGATTACGACGACTGGGTAACGGAAACCCGTTCCGCCAACGGCCGCCCGTGTCACGGGTTGAACGGCGACATCCTGGTGTGGAACCACGTCACCAAGCGCCGCCACGAGCTATCGTCGATGGGGATCCGCGTGAATGCCGAGACCCTGCGCAAGCAACTGGAGATGACCGGCCAGTTGGAATTCCTGAAATTCCCCTACCACCAGGCGATTGTGAACCACGAGATCCCGCTTTCGATTGGGGGCGGCATCGGCCAGTCGCGGACGTTGATGCAACTGCTGCGCAAAGCGCACCTGGGCGAGGTCACCGTGAGCGTGTGGCCGAAAGTTCTGAAAGATATGTGCGCGCGGAAGAACATTCACGTGCTGTGACGGGTGGCGTGAGATCCATACGAACACGCCATGGGCGCGGGCATCGGAGCCATGGTGTCGATAGTGGCCACCGCGGTATGATTCACACTTGGTGGCCTCATCCGGCGGCTGCCGTTCGAGAACAGGAGCCGACATGCAAAACTACATGGACTTGACGGGGAAGGCCGCGCTGGTCACCGGCTCGTCGTCGGGGATCGGCGCCGCAACCGCCGCACTGTTGGCGCACCTTGGGGCGAAAGTGGCGCTCGGGTACTTCAACAACGAGCAAGGCGCCGCGCGGGTGTACCAGGAAATCGCGGCCGCGGGCGGCCAGGCGGTGGCGATTCGCGCGGACGTGCGGAATGCCGCGGAGGCTCGCTCGCTGGTGCAGCGGGCCGCGGACGCCGTGGGTCCCATCGCCATTCTGGTCAACAATGCCGGCTCTCTGATCCGCCGCATCTCCCTTCGCGACGTCACCGAGGAGAACTGGGACGAAGTGATGAACCTTAACCTCAAGAGCGCCGTAATCTGCTCGCAGGCGGTGGCGCCGGGGATGATCGAACGCAAAAGCGGCGCCATCGTCAACGTGGTTTCGATCGCCGGAAGGAACGGCGGCGGCCCGGGCGCGGGACCGTACGCGACCGCCAAGGCCGGGCTGATCGCCTTCACCAAGTCGCTGGCCAAGGAACTGGCGCCACACGGTGTGCGCGCCAACGCCGTATCGCCCGGGGTGATCGATACGCCCTTCCACGAGGTCTTTTCGACCCCCGAAATGATCGCCAACTTCGTCAAGGGAATTCCGCTGGGCCGGGTGGGCAAGTCGATCGAGGTCGCCAAGGCGATCGCGTTTCTGGCGTCGGACGCGGCCAGTTACATCGTCGGCGAAACCATTGAAGTGAACGGCGGCCAGTTGATGCTGTAGCGCCACTGCAGCGGGGGCGCTCAGCGCGCCAGGGTTGCGCTCATGAGCCCGATTATCACTTCGTTGGTCAGCGTGCGCACGGTCAGCGATTTGAGCTCCTTCGAAGGGTTGAGCGGCAGATCGAGCACCGTCGCCGCCCCGCCGCCGATGGTTTTGTCTTTGCCGGTCTCCTTGCCTGACTCTGGGCCGGTCTGCGGGCCGATCTCCGGAAAGCGTACAGCGGCGGTTCGCAGGTCCACGCGCGGCGGAACCGGTCCGGGCCGCCGGAACTGATAGTCGTCGATGACGTAATCCTGCTCGATGGGCCACCAGTTGTTCGGATTGTCCAGCGCCAGCCGCTCAGTGGCGCCGTCGGTGTACGCCACCACCAGCTCGCCGTTGTCCATGCGGCTCTGCATGTGATTTGTCGATCCGGCCATCAGCAGATACAGGTGACTGGCCTTCCCCGAGAGCGGGATCGACTTCTCGTGCGGGTAGTTGTCCCACTGCGAGGTGAACAGAATGTTCTTCGCGTCCGGCTCCCCGGGAGTGCGGAAGGGCACGCCCTGCGGAATTTCGAAGATGCCCTGGTGCGCCCGGGCGGCGGCGCGCAGCCCCGCATCGTCGATATCGGCGGTGGCGTTGTTGGCAGACCAACCGCCGATCCCGTGCTTGGGAATCGAAAGCGAGCAGTAGGGGGAGCGCGGCGAGAGGTATTCGTTGCGGAAGATCTCAGTGACGCGGTCGTTGAACGCAGCGCTCAGGTCCACGTTGTCGAATTGCGCGCCGCGGATGCGGATGCCCCAGTTCGTAATCGGCGCTTCCGCAGAGTCCCCATTCTCGAAGGCCGCGCGAACCCGAGTGGTCCCGGGCGGCAGGCCGTCCGCAGGAAGTGAAATCTCGAGCGACTCGGTCAGCGCGGCTATCCGCACTCGACGCTCAACGCGCTGGCTGCCTGCGGCGATCGCGGCGATCGTCACGTTGCCCGCCAGCGGCTGGCCGGTATTATTGCGAAGCCGGAAGCTCAGCGTGTCCGGCTTCTGCTCGGTAGACGCGACGATTTCGAGCGGCGGCCGCGATTCGAAGTCGAGCGGAATCCACCAGGTCAACTGCCCCTGCCGCACCTTGGCGAAAACCGTATGGTGACCCGGCGCACCGGCAATGGCGGCCTCGAAGGACGAGTCGGACTTCCGGATTCCGCCGAGCGCCTGCTGCGGGTCGGCGATCTCTTCGAGGCGCGCCGGGGAAACGTTCACCGCGACACGATGGCCGATCGCGACTGCCGGCGCCACACTCGCGACCGTCGGAGGAAGGCCGTTCCAAGTAATCCGAACTTCGAACTGCGGAGCGGCGGGGACAAAGATCTCGATCCGTGGCGCACCCACCGACGACTCGATGGCATGCCATTCCACCGGGCGGCCATTCGCCATTACCGAGGCGATCCGATCGGCGCGCGCCACGGCGATGAGCCGCAGAGCGGCCGGTTTGGGGAACCGCAGTCCAATCGAATAAGTGTCCGCCGCACCTTCGCGCCGCCATGAGAAGGCAAAATCCCGGTGTTTGATGGACGCATGGTCCCACTCGGAGGGGAAGCCCGGCTGGATGCGAACCTCGCCCGCGAGCATATCCGGCGTCACACCGAACAGGCCCTCGATGATCGCGCGCGCGGTCATGGCGATGGGATCGGCGAAATCGCGCTGCGACTCCTGGCGGTAATCGTCGAACTGCGAGCTCATGTGGACGTCTCCTGGACACAGCCCCATGTACATGCTGTCCAGAATGTTGCCCTTGAAAATATCGAACGCCCGATCGTCCCGGCGGCTCTGCCACAATCCCAGCGCGGTGTGCATATTGTCACCCAGGACGACATTGTTGATGGACCAGACGTACGGCATCCAGTTGGTATAGGCCAGCACGTGAAAGTCCCCTTCCGGAACGCCGGGGCCGTGGATGGGGATGTGCCCAAGCCCGGTATCGATGAAGCGAGACATCTGGTAGGCCTCCATCGGCGTCGCGGCCTCGGAATCGAGCGTATGGAAGAACGTCCACGCGGCGGGCGCCGGATGCGCCAGGCCCAGCCCCAGGATGTCGCGCGATTCGGCGTACCAACCGAATTGCGGCAACCATAGTTCGCGGCGCATGGCCTTCAGGATCGCCTCGGACTCGGCCTGGTACGGCCGCGAATCCTCGCCGATCCACTGCGCGATGCGCGCGGCCATCCTGTTCTGGTAGTAATTGTAGGCACTCGAATGGGTGGCGCCGGCGCCATCGTACTGCAAGTTGTCGCTGGCCCAGATGGCGTTGTAAGCCTCATACAACGGCAGTTTGTCCGGCCCGTAGGGACGGCGGAACAGGCGGCGCTCCCAGGCCAGGTGCCGCTCGATCACCGGCCAGACCGTCCGCGCGAACTCCGCGTCGCCGGTCCACAGTAAGTGCCGCATGAGCGCGTCGATATACACCAGGTTCATGTCGTAATGGTTCTTCGACATATCGCCATTGCTGTGCAACGCGGTTTCCGAGCGGGCGAAATTGCTGCCCGGATCTGGCTGGACGGGTCCCGGCGCCACCGGGGAAGTATTCTGCTGGGCCGCCCAATACGTCAGATGACGCCGCATGCGGTCGTGCCAGCCCAACGCGTCCATGGCATACGCGCCGCGCCACCCCAGCAAACGCGCGCGCCACGCCACCGCGCCGTGCATCACCACGCCCTGAGGTTCGTCCCAAACGCCGTCGGCGGCAATCCCGATGGCGCCGGCCGCGGCGTCGATAAACGGGTCGGGCGTGTCTACCGTAAGGCTCTCCGCCAACTGGCGGAAATGCGCCTCGGCTTCGTCGAAAGCGCGCGGGAGATCTTTCGCGTCATAAGCCGGAAGCAGGACCGGCTGTTGGCGGTTGCGGTCGCTCGCCGCACGCGCGTCCGGACGCTCCGGATAGTCCGCAGGCGCCCCTGCCAATCCACTCCGGCCGGCATTCAGGCTCACTCGCTGCAGTGCCAGGTAGGCGGTTTCCCCGGGGTGTAATGCGACTTCGCCAATGGCGACCGGCAACTCCGCGGCGCTGGAAACTGCCGCGGAGAGCCCGTGCCAGGTCTGCCATTGCGCTGCGTCCGACACGGCGAGTTTGGCGGCGCGCGGAAAAATTCCGGCAATGTCGGCGGGCTTACTATGCAACAGGAAGCGGTTCTCCGAGATCTCGAACCGGTTGCCGCGACAATACTCGGGGCGCAACTGAAAGAAGCGGCTCACCGGTTCGCGTTCGGTGCCGATATCGCCGTCCCGGTTGCCGCGTTCTCCGCTGGCCCCGCCGTAGGCCCACACCAGGTCCACCGGCTCGCTTGTCCCCGAGAGAACGATTCTTGCTACCAGGCCCTCGGTCTGGCTGAGCGCCAGCACCGTCAATCGCAGAGTGCCCGCGCCCAGCAGCGGATCGCGGATTTCATACAGCATCTCGGCCGCCCGGTAGCGGGTGACGACGCTCCGGGCATCGAATAACCACTTGGAGGCAGCGCCTTGCTTGATGCCGATTCGCAGATTGCCGCCGCGGCCCGGCAAGTAAAGTGTGAACTCGGGCCGGTCGCCGGCATCCACTCGAAAGGCCGTATTGGAGCCATACAGCGGCCGATTGAAGAACTCCCGTCCGTTCTCGATGACGAAGTCCCGCCCATCGGGACGGTAGCGCAGCGGACGAGCAGTGGCGTCCTTGAAGAGCGGGTGCGGCGCCGGGGCGGCAAGCGGTTCAAAGAGCGGGAAGAAGAGTAGGAAAGCTGCCATTCGGCGCATAACGGCGGTGGACCCTCGATGCGATCTTTCGAGCCATCATCGTATCCCGGCGCGGCGCTCAAGTCCAATCGGTGAACGGCCTCATCCTCAACGCTGGCGCATCGCCATCAGGCGGTTTCGGGGGAAAGCCTGCGCGCAAAGGGGCGAAAACCTGGGGACTGACGAAACTGTCCCAAGGCGCGCAGCCACGTTCGAAGAAACAGTGTGTTGCCCTACGCCGGGCGGACAGTTCCGTCTGTCCCCGTGGTTTTCGCCCCTTTGCGCGCAGGCACGCTCACCGCCAAACGCCGCGGGTGTCGATAACCACTTTCTCCATCACGATCCGGCGGTCGATGTTTTTGAACTGCCGGTGATCGGCCAGCAACAGAATGATGTCGGCCTGTTCGAGGGCCTCGCCGAGTTTCGCCAGGGTAACGCCGGGCAGGTTCTCCAACTGCGGGGGCAGACTTCCGATGTTCGGCTCCACTACGAGCAGCGATCCGACCGCAGCGAACGCCAGATCGCGCACGATCTCGACAGCCGGACTCTCCCGCAGGTCGTCGATATCGGCTTTGTAGGAAAGCCCCAAGCAGGCCACCATCGGCTTGCTGAAACGCGCGGCACGCTGGATGACCCTCTGTACGATGCGCCCGGGCTTGGCGTCGTTGATCTCGCGCGCCGTCCGGATAAGCCGGGATTCCTCGGGCGCCGAGTGGACGATGAACCACGGGTCCACGGCTATGCAGTGTCCGCCGACACCGGGGCCGGGCTTGAGAATATTCACGCGCGGGTGGCGGTTGGCCAGTTCGATGAGTTCCCAGACGTTGATGTCGAGCTTGTCGGCGATAGCAGACAGTTCGTTGGCGAAGGCGATATTGACGTCGCGAAAGGCGTTCTCGCTGAGCTTGGCCATCTCGGCGGTGCGGGCATCGGTGATCACGCACTGGCCTTTGAGAAAAGCGCCGTAGAGAGCCGCCGCGCGCGCGGAACAGCGAGGCGTGAGCCCGCCGATGATGCGGTCGTTGTAGACCAACTCGTGCAGGACGTGGCCGGGCAGCACACGCTCGGGACAGTACACTACATTGACGTCGGCGGTTCCTCCGGGTTGCGGCGGAAAACGGAGGTCCGGGCGCAGCGCGGCGAGCCATGCGGCGAGTTGCCCGGTGGTTCCCACCGGAGACGTCGATTCGAGTATGACCAGGCTGCCTCGTTTGAGGTGCGGCGCGATGGAGCCGGCGGCGCTCTCTACGTAAGACAGGTCGGGCGCGTGGCCGTCGCAGAACGGAGTCGGCACCGCGATGATGAAGGCATCCGCGGGCTCCGGCCGGTTCACGGCGCGCAGGCGGCCGGTCGAAACCACGCCGCTCACCACCGCCTCCAGTTCCGGTTCCACGATGTGGATTCGGCCGTGGTTGATGGTATCCACCACCCGCGGGTTCACGTCCACGCCGATCACCGCGATCCCGTGGGTCGCCAGGATAGCCGAGGTAGGCAAGCCGATGTACCCCAGGCCGATAACGCAAACAGTTTCAAATTCCATAGCTTTGGGCGAAGCGACTTTCATTATAGGAGAGCCGCGTCTACGGTGCTCTGGACGATCGCGGCCAATTGCCCGGTCTGGCGGCCGGCGTCGAAGTGCGTCTCGAACCAGGAACTGAAGCGTACCGGGCGGGAGGGCAGCCTCAGGAATTCCAGAAGCTTGCGATCGACCTCCGCCGGCGGGTCGCCAGTGTACACGCAGCGATAGGGCACTCCGGCCTTGGCCAGCACATATTCCACGGAAGAGCCGGGCGGAACCAGCGCCAGAATCGGCCGGCCGATGAAGATGTAATTGAATAGTTTAGCCGGAACCTGAACCCGGCTTTGCGGTTGCAACAGCAGCAGAAATCCGCATTGCGCCACCAGGCGCTGGGCCTCTCGCGCCGGAACGGGTTCCCGCAGTTCCAGCCAGCCATCGCCAGTGGCGGCATGGTAAAGCTTCCAATCGATGCCGGCGCGATTTGCGATGGGGCCGACCAGCAAGATTCGCACATTGGAAGTCTCCGGCTGGCCGGCCGCGCGCAACCGCGCAAAGGCTTCGACGATGGAGTTGGGATTGCGGCCTTCATACAGATCGCCCGCATGAATGATGGTTCGCTCCGTCGATGCGGCGAGCGGCAGAGCTTGCAGGCCGTCCTCCGCATCGAAACCATTCCAGACGACATGAATCTTTCTCCGTGCCCACGGAAAGCGCGAGCGCCACACCTCGGCGGCATGTTCCGTATTAGCTATGACGGCAGCCGCGTGGCGATGTGCGATCGATTCAAGCAGTGTCAGTATCCATTGCGTGATGCGAGGCCAAACGGAAGACTCGGAGCCGAAGCTCATGGGGTCGCGAAAATCGGCGATCCAGCGAACCCGCTCTTGCAGCAGCGCGAGCAATCCCGCAACCATTGCGCCAATGGGTGGTTGCGTAGTCAGCAGCACAACCTCCCGGCCCGGCCTGCGCCTGGACAGTTCCAGGCAGCGGCGCGCCGCCTTGGCGGCCCAGACAATGCCGACACAGCCTGGAATAACGAATCTGCGGAGAACCCGCTCGAAATGCCCGCTCAGGCCGAGAGGCTGCCGGCTCGTGCCCTCCCAAATTGGACCCAAGCGATCGGGCACCCAGGTTACGCCCGGCGTTCCGCCCGGAGGCTGCTCGGTGGCTGTCACCACGTCGCAGGTGTAGCCCAGACGTTTCAGGTATTTGCAGAACCGGAAGGGCCGAACTCCGCCAACCGCGCCGGAAGGCGGATAGTAGTACGACAGCAGAATGATATGCGGTTTTGCCTGTTCCAAGAGGGTCACCGGAATGCGCGTTTCATTTTGCACTGCAATCGGTAGATGGCCGGCACGTAGGCTTGCGCGGCAATGGGGCCCGCATCCCGCAAGCGCTCGACCGCATTCGGGGATTCGAGCGATTGGCGGTATGTAAGGCGGGACTCCGGTAAGTCCGCCGGCGATTCGCAATCCCGTGCGAACCGGAGGTGAAGAGGAAAGGAATGCGTGCGGACGATGAAACCGTGTGCTGGATACAACGTTTTGCCAATGTATCGAATTAACTGGATTCGCGCCTCGATGCCGCAGACTCACCCGACCCGGCCAAGTCCGCTGCCGGCGATGGCGATCGACGTCCCCGGGCTCCCGTCAGAGAGCGATGTTATCATGGCGCGCCACCGGCATGCTCGCCGCGCGGGCCGATGGGCCGATGTCGCGGAACAAACGGGCTGGATTCCGGCGGTGGCGTCATCCGGATAAGCTGCCGGGTTATCGGATGGGCGAGCGTAGCGGCAAGGTAGCCGTAAAGACGCTGCCGACGCCCTTGGTGCTGCGTACCGAAACGGTGCCGCCCTGGGCTTCCACCAGACGGCGCGTCAAAGCCAGGCCGAGGCCGGTCCCCTGCTCGGCGAGGCGGCTGCTGGAGACTTGTTGAAACTCCTGGAACAGCCGCGGCAACTCATCGGGCGCCATGCCCACTCCGGTATCTTCCACCTCGACGCGGAAGCGGGTCCCATCTTCCGCGGCGATCCGGACGCTCACGGCACCGCTCTGCGGCGTGAACTTCACGGCGTTGGAAAGATAGTTATACAACACCTGCTTGAACCGCAAGGGGTCAAGCAATGCCACAAGGTCGGCTGGTACATCGCAAAGCAAGCGAATGCTCTTCTTCTCGGCCAGCGGACGGAGGCTCTCGACGACCTCATCCACCAGCGCCGGGATACTGCTGGACTTGGGACGGAATTCCAGCTTACCGGCTTCCACCTTGGAAAGGTCGAGGATCTCGTTGATTAGCTGCAGCAGATGGGCGGCGCTGGTCAGCACGTCCGACAGGCAGTCCTTTTGCTCGTCGTTTACCTCGCCGATCTTGGCATCGTGCAGCAACTGCGAGAAACCGATGATGCTGTTTAGCGGGGTGCGCAACTCGTGCGACATGCCGGCCAGAAAGCGGCTCTTGGCCGCGGTAGCGTTGTGCGCGGCGTCCAGGGCGTTGGCCAGTTGTTCGTTCTTGGCGCGAAGTTCGGCCGCATAGCGTTGCACCTGCCGAACCGCGGCCGCAGCCAGTTTTCGTTCCGTGAGATCGAGCAGCGCACGGCAGGCGCCGGTCACCTGGCCGGCGGCATCGCGGATGATGGTCTCGTGAACTTCGATGGTGAGACGCGACCCGTCTTCGAGCAGATAGTCGCATTCGAACGGGGGCGTTTCCACTCCCGTGGCGAGACGGCCCAGCAGGGCCACGCGGAAGCTCTCCCGCTCGGCGGGAGGGACGAAATCCCAAGCGTGTCGGCCCAAGAGCAGTTCGGGCCGGCAGCGCAGCAGTTGGCCGGCGGCCTGGTTTGCGCGGCGGACAATGCCGTCGCGGTCCATCTCCTGGAACGCTACGGGAGCGTGTCCAAACAGGTGGTTGTAACGGGCTTCGCTGTCGCGCAATTGGCGCGCCAGCTCATCGGCAAGCGTGTCGGCCTCCATCGCTTCCAGCGTCCTCCGCTCGGCGTCCAGGTCGCGAGATTGCACCTGACTGGCGAAGATCGTCTTGCTGTTTCCCACGAGTGTGTCCGCTGTGATTTCGGGCGGCCCACATTCGTCCGGCCGATCGAATCAGTGTGGCATTATCGTACCAGCAGGCAAAAGATTCACGCAACTGTTTTCCCCGGTTTTCAGATGGCGCTCGGGCAGACACTCCGTCGAAAGTACCGAGACTGCCACTACGTGCAGAAGTACTTTCGGCCGGTCTGTCCGAGCAAGCCGTTCCGCCCCGCGCAGATCTCCGCCAGAGCACGAGAAGGTCTCTCCGCCCAGGCAAGTTGGGGCCGCCCGGCAGGTCTCGCCGATCCTATGAGGTCGGCCTCTGCACTTTGGTTTGGGCCATCTCTTCAATGAACGTGACGATGGCCGAATGGTCCAGGTCCCCGCTGCCCGAGTTGATCAAGGCGATCAGCATTTGCTGGACCGCGCTGGTGAGCGGCAGCGACACTTTGACGGACTCCGCGGCCAGCAGTGCATTCCGCAGGTCCTTCTCGTGAAGCCGGATGCGGAAGCCCGGCTTGAAATTGCGATTGATCGCCATGGGCGCCTTGGCGTTGAGAACGGTGCTGCCGGCCAGCCCGCCCTTGACGGCTTGAAACACCACCTCCGGATCGAGACCGCACTTGGTGGCCAACACCAGCGCCTCGCCCATGGCCGCGATATTGCACGCCACCATGATCTGGTTCGCCAGTTTGGTTACGTTGCCCGCGCCCACCGCTCCGGTCAGCGTGACGGTGCTGCCCATCAGGCGCAGCAACGGCGTCGCCTTTTCGAAGACCGCGGACTTGCCGCCCACCATGATCGCCAACGTCGCATCGATGGCTTTCGGCTCGCCCCCGCTCACCGGCGCATCCAGAAACTCCACGCCTTTGGCGGCGCAGGCCGCAGCCACCTTCTGCGACACCAGCGGGCTGATGGAACTCATGTCGATTACCACGGCGCCCGCGGCCGCGCCCTCGAGAACGCCATTGGCGCCGAGGATCGCCTGCTCCACATCGGGCCCATCCGGCAGCATGGTGACGATCACTTCACTGCGCGCGGCCACATCGCGGCACGATTCTCCGCGCTCCGCCCCGTCGGCCACCGCCGCGTCCAGCAAAGCCGGCACGATGTCGTACGCCACCACCCGGTGGCCGCCCTTCATGACGTTGCGCGCCATCGGCTTGCCCATGATGCCCAGACCGATAAATCCGATTTTCATTGAATGACTCCTCCTCACCAGGATATTCCGGTTTCGCGGTGGATTGAGGGGCGGGCGGCAAAGAAACGCTGGGAAATTCCACAATCGCAGCCCGTCCGAGCGGCTGTATTGGATGAAGCTTGCCCTCGCCCCCAAGCATCTCATAGTAGACTGGGACCAAAGGCTTTCTGAGTCTCACGTTGCACGTGGAGGGATGGCTGTCGCCGGATGCGCGAATATATCGAACTGACTAAGCCCCGCATCACCTGGTTGATTCTCATGAGCACCGGGATCGGCTATTTTTTTGGCCTCCGCGGCGCCGCCAACTGGCTCGAATTCCTCAAGCACATCCAACTTCTCCCCTTGCTGCACACCATGCTCGGCACGGGACTGCTGGCGTCGGGCACCGCCGCATTGAACCAGTGGTATGAGCGCGAGGCCGATCGCCACATGCGGCGCACCGCGCTCCGTCCCCTGCCATCCGGCAAGATGACGTCCGCCCATGCGCTGGCTTTCGGAGTGGCTCTCTCGATAGCCGGTTTCTTCGATCTGTGGATGGGCGTGAACCTGCTCGCCGCGGCCATCGGAGCCTTCACCCTGGCCAGCTACCTGTTCCTCTATACGCCTCTGAAGCAGCGCACCTGGTGGAGCACCACCGTGGGCGCGGTGCCCGGCGCCATGCCGCCCATCATCGGGTACGCGGCGGCGGCCGGCACGCTGACGCGGGAATCCTGGGTGCTCTTCGCCATCCTCTTTCTCTGGCAGTTCCCGCACTTCTATTCCATCGCGTGGATGTACAAAGACGACTACGCGCGCGCCGGCATCCGCATGCTGCCGGTGGTGGAGCCGGATTGCCGCTCCACGGCGCGCCAGATCGTGCTCTACGGAATCGCCCTCATTCCCGTCAGCCTGATTCCCGGTCTGCTGGGGATGTCGGGCCGTATCTATCTTATCGGTGCACTGCTCCTCGGCCTGTGGTTCCTGTACTCCGGCGTCCGGGTAGCTTTGGAACGCACCATTCTGCGCGCGCGGAGCGTCCTGCTGACTTCGGTGTTGTATCTTCCGTTGATCTACGGCCTGATGCTCCTGGATAGGCCCAGCCTGTGATTCAAGTCGAGAACCTGACCCATCGATACGGCGACCGCATCGCCCTCAATCGCATCAACTTCGAAGTGCGCAAGGGCGAAATCTTCGGCCTGTTAGGTCCGAACGGCAGCGGTAAGTCCACACTCTTCCGCATCCTCTCCACCATGATGGTGCCCACGGGAGGGCGGGCCATCCTGGCAGGGCACGATGTGGTGCGCGATCCCGCCGCGGTCCGCCGCAAAGTGGGCGTGGTGTTTCAGAGCCAAAGCCTGGACAAAGCGCTCACCGTGGAAGAGAATCTGCGCGCCCAGGGCCATCTGCACGCACTGCACGGGGCCGATCTGCGCGCGCGCATGGAAAGCGCCGTGGAGCGCCTGGGGCTGGCCGACCGCCGCAAAGATCTGGTGGAAACGCTCTCGGGCGGCCTGCGCCGCCGCGTGGAGATCGCCAAAGCCCTGCTCCACAAGCCGCAGATTTTGCTCATGGACGAAGCCTCCACCGGCCTGGACCCCGCCGCGCGCCGCGATCTCTCGCGTACCGTCGAAACCCTCCGCGAGACCGAAGGCGTGACCATCCTGCTGACCACCCACATCCTGGAAGAGGCCGACCGTTGCGACCGCCTGGTGCTGCTGCATCAAGGAAATATCGTTGCGCAGGGCACTCCGGCCGAACTGCGAGCGAGCATCGGCGGCGACGTGGTGGTACTGGAAGCCACCGCCGCCGACGCCGGGTCGCTGGCCGCGCGTGTCGAAAGCCGCTTCAATGTGCGGCCCACCGTGTCCGACGGCCATGTGCGCATCGAGATCCCCAATGGCCATCGCTTCATTACCGAGGTGGTAGAGGCGTTTCCGGGCGCCATCGACTCGGTCGGCCTGCACAAACCGACCCTCGAAGATGTGTTTGTACGCGAAACGGGGGCCTCCATTGAGTAGCTTTTTCCTGCCCGCCGCAACCCTTTGGCAGCGCGAACTGGTGCGCTTCTGGCGTCAGAAGAGCCGCGTGCTGGGAGTGGTAGCGTCGCCGCTGGTCTTCTGGCTGCTGATCGGTTACGGATCGAACGACCTGGGACGTTTCTACTCCGGCGCGCTGGTTCTGACGGTGATGTTTTCGGCGATTTTCTCCACTATCTCTATCATCGAGGACCGCCGCGAAGGATTCCTTTTGTCGATGATGGTCTCGCCGGCGCCGCGCACCAGCCTGGTATTGGGTAAGATATTGGGCTCGGCCACGCTGGCATGGATTCAAGGATTGATCTTCCTGGCGTTCGCACCGCTCGCCGGGGTCTCCATCTCCGTCGGCGAACTGGTTCCGGTGATCGCCGCGATATTTCTGATCTCGTTCACCCTCACCGGGCTGGGATTCGCGATCGCCTGGAAGATGAATTCCACGTCCGGGTTTCACGCCATCATGAACCTGCTGCTGGTTCCCATGTGGATGGTCTCGGGGTCGCTATTCCCCATGGCCACGGCCCACGGATGGGTGAAGGCCATTATGTGGGTGAATCCGCTGACTTACTCGATCTCATTGTTGAACTATACGTTGCGCTTGCCGAACGCATCGCCGGGCCCGGTGGAGAGCCTGGCCGTGACGGCGGCCTTCGGGCTGGTGCTGCTGCTGCTTTCGGGCATCTTCGCCGCGCAGAAGTCCACCAGAAGCGCCGCATGAAAGCTTGTGTGGGGCAGCTCGCATCTGCCTTATGTGGGGCAGGTTGGCAACCTGCGGCCGAGTGGCACTCGGCCTGCCGACCGGTGTGCCAATGCCGCCCAGGCCGAGTGCCACTCGGCCGCAGGATACCATCCTGCCCCACATTACTTCTCTTCCTGCTTCTCACTTCCTGTTCGAAACCCCATCCGCTCCCGATCTTCGACCGGGCTCCGGAGTTCCAGCTCACCACGCAATCGGGCGATACCTTCGATAGCCATTCGCTCGCCGGACACGTCTGGGTGGCGGACTTCTTTTACACCACCTGCCCCGGTCCCTGCCCCATGATGACTCGCCAGATGCGCCAGTTGCAGGACTCCACGGCGGGCCCGATGGGCGACGTCGAAATGGTCTCGTTCACCGTCGATCCCGCCCACGATACTCCTCCGGTGCTGGCTGATTATGCCAGGCACTATCGCGTGGACCCGGCCCGCTGGCGGTTTCTGACCGGCGACCTGAGCCGGCTCAACGCCGTCGGCCTGGCCTTCAAACTGAATACCGTGGATGGCAACCTGGACCACAGCACGCGCTTCGTGCTGGTGGACCGCCGCGGGCGCGTGCGCGGCTACTACGCCACTTCGGAAGACGGCTTTCTGCCGCGATTGACACGCGACATCCGGCAACTGGAGCGCGACCCATCGTGACGCCGTATCTTCCTACCGTCAACGCTATCCTCAACGCCACCGCCGCCGTGTTGCTGGTGTGGGGCTACTGGCTGATCCGCCACAAGCGCATTCAGACGCATCGCAAGGTGATGACCGCGGCCTTTGTGGTCTCCTGCCTCTTCCTGGTGTGCTACCTGACCTACCATGCGCAGGTGGGTTCGAAGCATTTCGCACACCCCGGCGCCATCCGCACGGTGTATCTAAGCATCCTGACGACGCACACCCTGCTGGCGCGCGCGGTGTCTGTGCTGGCCGTCGTCACCCTGCGCCGCGGCCTCGCCATGCGCATCGATCCACACCGCCGCATCGCCCGCTGGACCTTGCCCATCTGGCTGTACGTCAGCGTGACCGGCGTGGTTGTGTACGTGATGCTGTATCATCTCTAGCCTCCCATCACCGTCCAGAACATGAAGGCGATGAGCAGGCCCATTCCGCCCAGGAAGCCCATGGCAAACCACTTCGCGTAGGGGTTGCCAAAATTGATGGTGTATCCCAAGCCCATGCGTTTGGCGACGAACAACGCCGGGTCGTTGGGATTGTTATAGATGTCTCCCAAGCTCCAACACTCGTCGGGCGTCGATTCGACCGGCGTCTTCGCATCGGCGCCTCTTCTGTAGGTCCAGTGCAGCACCCCGGCAAGGTACGGGGGTAGAATCGAAACCGGAATCCACAGCGGAAAGTGGGGCGCCGCCCAGAGTCCCGCGGCGGTGAATACCGTTCCCATCAGGTACATCACCGAGATCGTGACGCCCAGCATGCTGCGCCGCCCCGGCGACCGGCGCGCGCCGAAATATGACGCGATTCCCAAGAGGAAGATCCACAGCAGCAGGCCGGCGGCGAAGATCAGCAAGCCGTAGAGGTGTAGCGGCGTGCGCGTGGTCCATCCATTGGGTTGGCCGTCGATACCATAGTGGGTGGCGATCCGCGCCGGGATCTCGTTCCAATGCGCATGCAGATAGGCGGCCCCGGCCATCGGCAGCAGGAATGGCGGGACGGCCCACAACGCCCAGCGGGGCAGCCGGTCCTCGGCGGCGAAGAGATCGGCTTCGCGCACCCCCGTGGCGTCGGCGGGCGCGGCGAATGGCCGCAGACGGCGGTTGGCGCGGTAATAGCCGAGCACTGCGGCCGCCTCCGGCAGAAGAATCGCCAGCATCCACGTCCACTCGCGGTGCAGTCCCAATGCGAATACCAAAGCGATGGCGATGGCGATGCCGGTGACGTCGTGGGTATAGTAAATGCGCAACGCCTCGCGGCCCGGCCCGGTCTTGCGAAACGGCGCGCCCACGCGCACACCGAACAGAAACCGCGCCGGCGAAAGCGACGGCGCCGCCAGCGTGACGCCGCAGACCGAGGCCAGGGTAATGGCGAATAAGGCTGTCGGATTCATGATTTCAGGCCTTCCGTGATGGTTCGCAGTTCGGCCGCTATGCGCGCCGACGGCACTCCTTCGGCGCGCATCTGCGCCACCAGGTTGCGCAGACGGTCGCGAAACTCCAGCAGGCGTTCGGGCGGCGCCGGCGCCCGTTGTCCGCGGTCCACCACCAGGGCGCTGCGGCCGTGGTGCAAGTCCAGCCAACCTTCTTCGGCCAGTTCGCGGTACGCTTCGCCCACGGTGTTGAAGTGGACTCCCAGCTCCATGGCCAGGCGGCGTACCGAAGGCAGCGCCGTACCGGGTGTCAGCCGGTCTTCCACCAGCAGCACGCGGATGGCGTCCACAATCTGGCGGTAGGCCGGAACCGGTGAATTCAGGTCGATGCGAATCTTCGCGGCAGAAGGCATATTCGCCTCACTGTTTACTGTACATGTACACTGTACAGTTTAGGCGAGCGCTTGTCAATTAAATTATTGCTGCACTCTTACGGCCCTCTCAGCGTCATCCCGTCAGAACGCATGAAGGCATGGATTCCGCTGCTGCTGACCGCGGCCTGGCTCGACGCCGCGGTGGTTCGCGGGACGGTGGTCGCGCATGAAGGCGGCGAACCGCTCTCGCAAACGGCCGTCACGCTGCGGCCCGTGGGAGGCGCGGGAGGTTCCACCGTCAACGCCAAAACCGACCATTTCGGCAATTTCGAGTTCTCGGGCGTGGCCGCGGGAGCCTATCTTCTGACGGCGTCGCGCCCCTACTTCGTGCCGGCGCTGTACGGGCAGAAGCGCTGGAACTCGGCCGGACTGCCGCTGGTCGTCGAAGAGAACGGTTCCACCGCGCTGAGCGTTCGCATGCACCGGTACGGCGCCATTACGGGCCGGGTGGTGGACGAAAACGACGTGGGCATCCTGGGCCAGGAGGTGCTGGCCTATCGCAACGAGCTTCCGCTGGAGGTGGCGGCACGCTCCACCACCGACGATTACGGCCGCTACCGCATCTACGGTCTCACCCCCGGCAATTACCTGATCCGCACTGCCGCCAAGCGCGTGGAGGGGGTCGATTACCTGCCCACCTTCGCCCCCGCCGCCAAGGAGATGAGCCAGGCCCGCTCCGTAGACGTGCCGATCGATTCCGACTCCACCGGCGTGGATGTACACCCCGCGCAGGGCCGCCTGTTCGACATAGCGGGCGAGATCTCGATCGACCGCAGGAGCGATTTCTGCGGCCCCGTCAAGTTGACCCTGGCCGGCGACACCGGCCGCCAGACCCACGATGTGGACCGCGCCTTCCAGTTCGACGCCGTGGCTCCCGGTCAGTACGAGCTATACGGCGAAGGGCCGTGCCAGATCCCGCCGGTCTCGCCGCTATGTCCCACGGTGGTCGCGTACCTGAAGCTGCCGGTCGAGGGGGACCGCAAGAATTTGAAAGTAGTCCACACGTGCATTCGCAGCACCGGCTTTTCGTATTTCTTCGACGGCGGCTCGCAAGCCACAGACCGGAACCGGCTCCCGTTGCAGGCCCGGCGCAAGGATCTGGCGGGCGTTTCAGGCCCCGTCCCATTCGGGAACGCACCGCGGTCCGCGCTGCTGGCGGCCGGCCGCTGGGAAGTGCTGCTGCAGCCGTCGGTGGACGTCGCGGTGGCGGGTTTTTACGATTCCTGGACGCGCACGCAAGACCGCCCCGACGCCTGGCACGAGATCCTGGCCGGCGACAATCTCCCCGGTGCGCCGGCGGTCGGCGGGGTCAAACAGTATCTTCTCTCAAACAGTCCAGGTTCGCTCGGCGGCCTGGTGATCGGCGCCAGTCACGAAGCTGTAATCGGAGCGCCGGTGTATCTGGAGGGGTATGACGTCAACTTCAAGAAGCGCGTCACCGACCTGCGCACCATGTTCACCGACACGCGCGGCGCCTATCAATTCGGCGGATTGACCCCCGGCACGTACCGCCTTCTCGCAACCTTCGAATACCAGTCACCGGATGCAGCCACGATGGATGCCTCCGGGGCCATCTTACTCACCATCGAGAAAGGCAAAGCCCAGACGAAAGATGTGGACCTGTTTGTACTTCGGTAGTGGCGCGTCCAATGCAACAACGCCGCGGATTTCGTGGGACAGGTTGTCAGTCTGCAGCGGGTTGTCAACCCAATGCCGCATACTCTTCCTGGTGTCGGGAATGCTGCAGAATTTGCGGGGCAGGATGGTATCCTGCGGCCGAGTGGCACTCGGCCTGGTCGGCATTTGCATGCTGGTCGGCAGGCCGAGTGCCACTCGGCCGCAGGTTGCCAACCTGCCCCACATAACACCTCTTGCGAGCCTCATTGACGGCCTGGATTCGAGTGCAGGCAAAGTGGTGGCAAGATGCCTGCTCCTTGCACTGGCATGCGTCTCGCTCCACGCCGCGGCGATTCGCGGAACGGTGGTGGAGAAACAGTCCGGCAAACCGCTGGCGCGCGCGCTGATCGTGGTGCAGCCGGTGGCCGGGTCGAAGGGCGCCACCGTGTCGGCCCGCACCAACCCCTCGGGCATCTTCGAATTCCCCGCCCTGGCCGCGGGATCGTACCTGGTGACGGCGTCCAAAATCGGCTTCGACAAAGTGGAGTACGGCCAGAAGAGCTGGTTCTCGGCCGGAACACCCTTGGTGCTGGAGGAATCGGGCGATGTCTCGATGAAGCTCGCGCTGCCGCATTTCGGCGCCATCGCAGGCCGCGCCATCGACGAGAATAACGTCGGCATCCCCAACTGCACCGTGCTGGTCTATCGCAATACACGGCCGCCCGAAGTGGTGTCGAAGGCCGTCACCGACGATCGCGGCGCCTTCCGCATCTCCGGTCTCTCGCCGGGCACTTACCTGGCGCGCACCGCCACCCTGGAGAACGATACAGGCATCTACCTGCCCACCTTCGCCCGCGAATCTCTTGCCGTCGTCGATGCTCTGGCCGCCGACTCCGCGCTCGACCAGGATACTTTGGGCGCCGACGTTCGCCCCATCGCCGGCCGCCTGGCTACGGTGAGCGGACGCGTGGGGAACCCGTCGTCGAACCGCGTTGCGGCCACCGTGACGCTGGTCTCCGACATGGAGTCGCGGCGCCAGAACACCGGCGAGGATGGCCGCTTCACTTTCGACCGCGCGGCCCCCGGCGCCTACGAACTGTACGCACAGGGCGCCGACCTGCGCTCCGGAAATACGCTGATGGCGTACCTTCCAGTGGAGATCGATGGCGATCGCACCGGCCTCACCCTCGACCTGGCGCCACTCACCGGCGAGCAGTTCACTTTTTTCGACACTTCCAGTAGACCGGTGGACCCCACCGGCCTGCCCTTACTGGTGCGCCGCAAGGAGCTGTCCGGCCCCGGCAAGACGGAATATCTACACCTTGATTCCGCGGAGCAGGCCCGGCTGGATCCGGGGCGCTGGGAGCTGTCGCTGGGCCCCAACGCTTCCTGGTACATGGCGCGTTTCGCCGGCACCGGGTCGCAGCGGGCGGCCGGACCGCCGTCCGCATGGAACGAGATCGTGGTAGCGCCCGGGAACGCTACGCTCGCCGTGGAGTTCGTACTTTCCCCATCGCCCGCCACCCTGCGCGGCGCGGTGAGGGATGCGGGCCAACCCGCGGCCGGCGCGCCGGTATACCTGGAAGCCTATGACCCCGCTACAGGGAGTCGATTGTCCGGCCTGCGAACCACGCGGACCGACATCCACGGGAAGTATTCCTTCGTGGGCCTGGCGCCGGGTTACTACCGCGTGGCTTCTACGTTCGAGTATCAGGCACCGGATTCGGGCGCTATGAGCCGGGCGGGTGCGCGGGAAATCAAGGTCGAGGAGGGGAATCGAGCGGCGCAGGATCTGGATCTGTGGACAATGCCGTAAGCGCGAACGCCACCACGCTCTGCCCGCGCTCGCCCAACTCGTCCAGAAGCCGCTCTTCCAGGCCGCCGGGATCGATCTCCACCTGGCATTCGGCAATCTGCTCGTCGGTGGCGCCCACGTAGCACAACTCGCACGTTCCCAGCGCTTCGGAACCCCAGCGCACGGCGGGACCGAACGTGCGGCAGGTGATCGGGCGGGCGTCGTACAGTTCGCACAGGCCGGTACCGGGATCGAGCGCCGGGCAGGGTTCGTCCTCGGCCGCGCCGTCTTCGTCCAGCACTCGGGCTGCAGTATCGCCGGGGAATTCCGCGGTCATCCGCGCCACCGATTCAAGCGCGCGCTCGCGAACCCTCGCCGCGCGATCCGGTTGCCGCGACTGTAGGGTCCGCAGCCCCTGCCGCAGGCGCAGCGCATCCAGCGCGGTGATGGGAAACGGTCCGATACAGCACGCCGTACACCCCGGCTTGCACGCCAGCCAGCCGTCCGATTTACTCACCGCCTGGTCCATGGCGGCGTCCACGATCTGTACCAACTCCCTATCGCACGGCATCTGATTCGAGGATAGCGCGGGGGGCGCGGGGTATGCACGAATGCGCAGTGCCGCTCAGCTTTCCCTGTACCGGAAATGCTGCGGATTTTGTCGAACGGAGTGGCAACCTACCCCGCATCGCGCAGCCGGTTGCGGCGTACTTTAGCCGACCGGTGGGCGCACTCGGCGAGTTACATTGTTGGAATTGTAGGCGGCGGTGTTTTGGTTTGGCGGACATGGCGTTCGCAAGCATCAAATGCGTAAGTCTTCGCCGACGCCCGAAAGCAATTTCCCGGGAGTACAGGAACGACCACCGTCCGTTCTAGAACCTGGATTTGCTGGTCTCGATTTGGCCCGCTACGTCGAGAAATAGGAGCCGGGAAGGTGCGGTGCCGAGGCTGAGCGCCCGAGTTAGGACCGATGCGGGAACTTGATCGCGGCGCGAAACTTCGTTGGTACAACCGCGGGCAACTCAGGGCGGCCGTAGTTAGAACAGGTCTGTTCTACCGAAACGAGGTTAGAATTCTTCATAGCATCCGCCGATATGAATACCCGAAGGTGCTTGTCCCATTGCGGCACCTGCTGGTGAGACCAATGAATTGCACAACTAGGCGTTCGACGCGTGTCTGGCATCTCGCACTGGCGGCAATCCTGCTTCTTCAGGGCGCGGCTTTCGCCTACCAGACCACTACGAATCTGGCTTTTTCTCCCGCGACTATCAACTTTACATACACCATCGGCAGCGCCCTGCCGGCGGCACAAACCCTCCAGATCAAGAGCACCGGGGCTGCGCTCAGTTTCACGATTTCGCAGATTGCGGCACCCTGGATCATCCTCTCGGCCTATTCCGGCACGACGCCGGCGAGCATCAAGATCTATGTCAATCCCACGTCTTTGCCCTCGGGCGGGCAGCAAGCCACTATTACGGTGAATGCGCCGAATGCCAGCTCAACCACGCAGACATACATCGTCACCCTGGAAGTGAGCGACCCGCCGCCGACGTTGGTGCCCAATACGACGAGTATGACCTTTACCTACGCCACCGATCAGGCGGCCTTTCCGGCCGCGCAACCCGTGGTGCTTACCAGCACGGGGGCGGCAATCGAGGCCGTCATCGCGGTCTCGGGAGGTACATGGCTGACAGCCCAGTACAGCGGCACCATTTCGATCGCGGGGGTTCCATCCACCATCGACGTCAGCGTGAACCCGACCGGACTTGCCCAGGGCAGTCACTCGGCGAGCATCAAATTCACGCCGGTCAATACCGCAATCGCCGCCGTCACCGTCACAGTCACGTTGAACGTCACGTTGGGGACGCCGGTCATTACTGGCCTGTGGCCGCCCGGCGCTCTGATCGGTTCGCCGAACATGGTGGTCACGGTCAGCGGGTCGAGCTTCTATAGCACCTCTACGGCTTCCATCGGATCGGTCAAACTGGCGGCGCCCAATTTGCTCAGTTCGAACGCCATGCTGATCGCCATTCCGGCCGGACTGATGACCGCGGCCGGCGCTCTGCCTATCACCATCACAAATCCAACCGCGCCTGGGCCCTCAGTTACTACGCCGGCTTCCACATTCCAGGTCTATATGCCGGGGCCGCAGGTGATGGCTGTCACGGATTCCGCCAGCTACGTGGCTGGCAATGTGGCTCCGGGCGAAATCATAACGATTTACGGGTTGGGACTGGGACCTTCCACTCTCTTTCCCTTGACGATCCAGGACCCGCTTTTGACGAGCCTGCCGCCCAGCGTCGCCGCCCAGACGACCGTCACAATCGATGGAATCGCCGCGCCCCTGCTCTACACCAGTGCCTCGGAGGTAAGTTGCATCGTGCCGTTGGAGGTGGCCGCGAAGGTCGGCAGCCAGGTAAGTCTGTCGGTCACCTACAACTCAATTTCGGTCGCCAGCCCAACGCTAGTCAATGTTGTGGCTGCCAATCCGGGCCTGTTTACCATGGACGCCTCGGGAACTGGACAGGGCGCGATCCTAAACTACGATCCGGTGGCGGAGAATTACAGCGTCAACGGCACCAAGAATCCGGCCGTCAGCGGCACCACTATTGCCGTGCTTTACCTGACGGGCTACGGCCTGACCAATTGCACCACCATTCCAGCGAGCGGCTCGACGCCAGCCGAACCGTGTGTTCCCAACGCCACCGAGCAGAATCTCATCAGCGGAAAGGTCTCGCCGAATCTGCCGGTGTCGGTTACCATCGGAGGACAGTCTGCGGCCGGCGCGGTGGCCCAAGCGCCTCTCGGGGGGGTGCCCGGCCTCTTGCAAGTGAATGTGCAGGTGCCCTCGGGCGTCAGTTCGGGAAACGCACTCGTGGTGGTAACGCTAGGAAGCGGCACCGCACAGTTCAACAGTCAGGCCAAGGTCACGATGGCCATCAAGTAGCGTGCCCGATCTTCCCGGCGGCGATCTTTTTTCGAAGAGACCGACAGCCAGAACGACAACGCATCGCTTCATCGTTACTGCCGCGATCCTCTAAGACTGCCCATGGACAAGTTCGTCGAGTTGGGTCACAATCCCGCGTAGGGACGCCGATTGAGCGTTTAGCTCTTGACTGGCGGACGCACTCTCTTCCGCGCTGGCGGCGGTCTCCTGTGTGGTATGTTGAATCCGGGACACAGCTTGTGAGATGAGGTCGATGCCGCGGACCTGCTCGGCCGTCGCTCCATCCAACTCTCCAGTCAGTTGCATCACGCGCTTGGACAGTTGAGAAAGCGTGCCCGCCGCATTAGCGCACCGATCCACCGTGCCCTGCCCTTCCGCGGTTTTGTCAATCGCCTCCTGAATCAGGGTGGAGGTGTCTTTGGCCGCATCCGCACTACGGCGCGCGAGGTTGCGAACCTCGTCCGCCACCACGGCGAACCCCATACCGGCCTCGCCCGCCCGTGCCGCTTCCACGGCGGCGTTCAGCGCGAGAATGTTCGTCTGAAAGGCAATCTCATCGATCGTTCTTATGATCTTCGATACTTTCTCATTGGAGTGCTTGAAGTTCGTCATCCATCGGACCAACTGGTCCGTGCAGCCATCCATCACCAGGAAGCTGTCTCCCGTATCTTTCATCACGCCCGAAAGGGCCGCAGTCCTTTCCTTGTTCTCTCGCGTCACCGCGGAAACCTCTTCGGCCGCCGATGAGGTCTCCTCGATCGAGGCGGCCTGCTCGGAAGCCCCTTGCGCAACGGATTGAGAAGTCTGGGCAATCTGGGCGGCAGCCGCCACGAACTGGTCTGCCGAGCCACTCAGTTCGGATACGACTCCATCGATCGACCGCGAGACTCTCCCCGCGATCGCCAATACGGCGCCTACCGTGCCACCGAGCATGAGGAGCCCAAATAGCACCAAATAGATCTGAACCGTTCGCACTCCCGCGAGGAGTTCCTTGGTTGACGCCATAGCTACCACAGTCCACGCTTTTTTCCGTGAGCGCTGGAAATGGGCCGTCCTGTCCGTTCCCGCATATTCGTACCGCAAGGATCCAGTGTCCCGACCCAGCATTTCAGCGCCAAAGTCCGTTTTGGCGATATTAAAGGTCATGATCTTTGCAGGGTCGGGATGCGCCATGACCACTCCCGAGCTATCGAACATGTACAGGTAACCGGTCTTGCCGATGGGGTGGTCCTTGACGAACGTGTTAGAGAAATCGGACAACTCAATCCCCGTCGCCAGTAAACCCACCAGCCGGCTTCCGACCCGAATCGGCGCAGTGAGGAGCGCTACAGGCCTTCCCGTCGTAGGCGACTTCGAGACCTCGCTCACCCAGACTTCCCCCTGCCTGGCGTGTTCGACGTTCGAACGAAAACCTTCCATCGTCATTAGATCCATCCCGACCGCTTTGCCGCCCATCGAGTCGAGAAAGACTTTGCCGTTTTCGTCGGCCAGAAATACGATTTCGTAAAACGGCGACCGGCGTTGAATGGCGGTCAGAGTCTGCTGCGCCTCGGCAAGTTTGTGGTCCGCGCACGCGGAGACCAACGGACCGAGTTCGCTAAAGTTCACCGCATCCCGCTCGCGACTGCCAATCCATAGGTCCAACGTCTGAACAGTACTATTCGCAATGCGCTCGAGCCCTTCATCCGCTTGTGCCGTCAGCGTGCGAGAGCAGACCCAATAGACCGTTCCAGTTAGTCCCAGAGTGGCCGCCACGATCACTATGGATGTCCACACGACGAATCTGCCGCGCAGAGAGAGACTGTTCTTTTCCACACACTACATATCGGCTGTTTGGGCCAGAAGCCTTATAGATCCCTTGCTCGCAAGACGATGGGGCGAGGAACGCGGGAAACTCTCAAGGACTCAGCGCTCGAACGCCGCGTATCGACCGACTTGAAATCCAAGCGACTCGATTGGGCGTTTCGGACCGGCGAGCGCCAGAACATAGGTGGATGAACGGCTGAGCTTCGGTCGTCGTTAGCCGATCCGCTGTTGGGGCGGTTAGGCCTTCCTGTTGCCGATATGGGAATTTTCAGTCCTGCCGCCGTAGCGTATACATGGAACGGCGGGAGGATCGTTCGTTATCCCATTTTGCACGGAGCCTGTCCATCCGAAGCACATGAGCAGTGAAAATGCGTCGCCAGACCCGCCCGCCTTTCCGGGCCGGAGACCGCCGGCCGATGCAGAATCAGAACGTCACAAGCAAGCGGCAACTTGGCCCTCGGCGCGCGTCCAGTGGTCCCGCGGTGGAGGGGGAAGTTCACTCAGTCGTCAATCTTCGCTTCGATCAATTCCAACCTGCGCTTGGGAGTCTCGCCATCCACTTCCTCTTTTTCGAAGGCATCCAGTACTTCCATGCCCGCCACGACGCGGCCGAACGCCGAATATTTACCGTCGAGGTGGGGCGCGAGTCCGAGCACCACGAAGAAGCTGGTGGCGGCGGAATCGGGATCGTCGGTGTGCGCCATGGAGACGATGCCGCGATCGTGTTTGAGGTTGTCGCGGAACTCGTCCTTGAGGGTGTGCACCCAGCGGTCGGCGGGGTGAGCGGCATTTCCGGTCCGCGTATCGCCCATGCCGCCTTGCAGCACGAATCCCTTGATCAGACGGTGAAAGGCGGTGCCGTTGTACCAACCCGTGGACACCAGCTTGAGAAAGTTGCGCACGTGATTGGGCGCCCAATCCGGCTCCATCTTGATCTTGAGGGAGCCGAGCGTGGTCTTGAGCGTGACGGTCTTGCGCAGTTCGTCGAGCGTGGCGGTGAGGAACGGCTCCAGCTTCTTCTTCTCGATGGTCACCCTGAGGATGCGGACCGGCGTTTCTGTCAGGCCGTCGGGGCCGACCGGCACGCGGGAGATGCGCTCCACCACGTCGAGCCCCTCGGTCACGCGGCCGAAGGCGGAGAACTGGCCGTCCATGGGGGGCTGCGGAAAAAGGCACACGAAGAACTGGGCGCCATCGCTATCTGGCTTATTGGGAATTCGGATGGTGGAAACGACGCCGCGCTCGTGCTTCAGGTCGCTGGTTTCGCCGGCCAGCAGATTGAGGCCGCCCGAGCCCCATAGATTGCGCGGGGTCGCAGAATCCTTGAGCAGCGGATCGCCGCCCTGGATGATGCCGTTCGGCACCACGCGAAAGAAAGCGCTGCCGTCGTAATAACCGGCGCGGGCGAGATTGAGGAACTGCTGCACGTGCTTGGGCGCCTTGTCGGCGGCGAATTCGAAGCGGAACGTGCCGAGATCGGTGGCTACGACCGCTTCCAGATCCTCAGGGGGTGCGGAGGGCTGGCACCAGGCGGAGAGGGGAAGAAGAAACGGGGCAATCCAGGGAAGACGCATTCTCGATTTATGGTAACGCCAACGGGCGTTTCCGACCACACCGCTTGGCGCGTTCCAGGCGGCCGCCGTTGGGGTGGCCGGGGCCGGAGCCAATCGGCGCGCGATTGGCCGCTACAATGCTCTTATGCATCTGCCCGCCAGGGGAACCATCGTCGCCGTGTGTTGCGTTCTAGGAGCCGCGCTGCTGCTGGCTCAACAAGATTGGAAGACCGTGGACAACCTGCCGGGGGTGGACTTCTCGGGCATGTCGCCGGTGCAGACGCGCGCGTTGCTTCGCCTGCTCCGCAATCACGACTGCGCCTGCGGGTGCGGCATGAAGGTGGCCGAGTGCCGCATCAAGGACCCGGGTTGCTCGTGGAGTAAGGGCCTAGCCGCCACGATGGGGGATGCGATTCGCGCGGGCAAGGACGAGAACGCGGCCATCGAAGCGGCGAAGGCATCGAAATGGGCGCACGGTCCGCAGCCTCCCAAACTGCTGGAAGACCCGGTTACGATTCCCACCGCCGGCTCGCCGGTCCGCGGTCCCGCGGACGCGGCGGTGACCCTGGTGGAGTTCTCCGATTTTCAGTGTCCGTACTGTATGATCGCGGTGGTCAAACTGAACGCGGTGATGGCCGCGTATCCGGGGAAGATCAAGCTGATCTTCAAACAGTTTCCCCTGGATATGCACTCGCAGGCCGCTTTGGCCGCCGCCGCCGCCATTGCGGCGCATCGACAGGGGAAGTTCTGGCTGATGCACGATGCGCTTTTCGCGCACCGGACCGAATTGTCGCGTCCCGTGATCCTGGGGCTGGCGCATACCGTCGGCCTAGATACGCAGCGTTTCGAGGCCGATCTGAATTCCGCCGAAACTAAAGCGGCAGCAGCGCGAGATATGCAAGACGGCGAACGCGCGGGAGTGGAGGGCACGCCCTCGGTGTTCATCGACGGCCGGAAATACAACGGCGATCTGGGCCTGGCGGCGATGCGGACTGTCATCGACGAGGAACTGAAGAAAACCAGGTAGTGGGCCGGAGATACACGCGCCGGCGGCTCTTACGTTCCCAGGAACGCATGCGTGCCGTGAGTGATGGCAGCGCCCGCCCGAAGCGCCGCGGAGATGGCGACCACTTCGGCGATTTCGGGATCGGTCGCCCCGGCCTTCCGCGCCTTGCCCGAGTGGACCTCGATGCAATAGGGGCATTGGGTTGTGAACGCGACGGCGAGCGCCATCAGCTCTTTGTACTTGGATGGGATCGCGCCGTCGGCCATGGCGGCTTTGTCGAAAGCCCAGAAGGCCTTCATCGCGTCGGGCGCGTTGGCGTCGAGAGTCTTGAGTTTCCCCAGGTTCGTCATGCTGTACATGGCACATCTCCTATCTCCAGAAGATCCGATTGTACTCGACAACCTGGGTTGCCCGTCGCTTGCCGCGGGCTATTTCGCACGTTCCAGGCGGCCGCCCTCGCGGTGGTCGGCGCGCAACAGCAGAATCGAGAAGATCAGACCGCAGAGGCCGAGCGAGGCGAACATGATCTGGCTGGCGGTGTAACCGTGCGTCGAGTCGCGCAGGGCGCCGTTGGCGTAGGGGAACGCGAACAGGCCGATGTTCTGGATGGCGGTCATCACGCCGTAGGCCGTACCGGTTCGCCGCTCATCGACAATCAGCGGCACGCACGGCCAGATGCAGGCCGGCACCAGCACAAACGCCGCGCCCAGCACGATCATCGAGATCACCGGCGGGATGGAGGTCAGCCCCATCAGCAGGTGCGCCGGGATCATCAGGAGCGATCCGAGAACCATTAGCGTGGCGCGGCGGCCGATGCGGTCCACCAGGTTGCCGGCGAATGGCGCAAGGAACATGGAGGCGGCGATGATGATGGACGTGGTTCCTTGCGCCGTGTTGAACATGTGGGTGAAATTGTAGAACACGCCGCCCAGGAAGCCCAGGCCCTCGGCGGAGGCGCTGGGCATGCCCCACTTGTCATGGAAGAAGTCGGTGGAGAGCGCGGTGAAGGGGAAGATGGCGGAGTAGAACGTCACGCAGATCATGACGGCGAACCAGAACGAAGGGCGGAATTTGCCGATGTCGCTCCACTGGATTTTGTCGCCCGATCCGGCTTCGGGGAGTTTGAGAATGGGCTCGGCGTGGCGGTCCATGAGGGTGTAGATCCAGTTGGCGGCCAGGCTGGCGAGGCAAAGCGCCGCGGCAATCCACAGGCCGCCGCGAAAGCCATATCGGTGGGCCAGCAGGTCCATCGTATTGAAGGAAAACAGCGTGCCCAGGCGGCTGACGGTGAGCGTGATCCCGAAGGCCATGGCGAGTTCCTTGCCGGTGAACCAGCGCGCGGTGATGGCGCTCTGTGCCACGATCATCGATTCCGATCCGATACCGAAGAGAATGCGGCCGAGGTATAGGATTTCCAGGCTGGGCGCATAGGCCACGAGGGCGGCGCCGGCGACCACGAAGCTGGAGAGGATCAGGCTGGCGCGCCGCACGCCCACGCGGTCGATGAGGTAGCCGCCCCCCAGCACGGCGACGATAGCTGCCAGGCTGTACATGGAGTACATGGTGCCGATGGCCGAGCGGTTGGTATGAAACACCTGCATCAGCGTAGTTTCGATGGCGCCGACGCTGTCGTAGGCGAAATAGCTGCCAAACGCCATGAGCGCGGCGAAGGCGAGGATGGCGAATCGGTAGGGTTTACCGGCGGGATGGAAGCCGCCTGGGTTGGCTGGGGTCACTCCACCTGTATACTATTTCGGTGACAGGCTACACAACTCCCGAACTCAGCGGCGGGAGTTCAGGGGTTACGTAGCCTGTCCCGAAATTCAGGAGGTGGCCCATTTTTTCTTCTTTGGTGCGGAGGTAGGCCTCGCGGGTGTCGAGGACGTCGGCCAGACACGGGACCCGCTCTACGACGCGAACGCCGGCCCGCTCGACGGCCTCCACTTTGTCGGGATTGTTGGAAAGCAGGCGGATGGCGTCCAATTCGAAATAGCGCAGGATGGCGGCGGGCAAGGCATAGCTGCGCAGGTCGCTTTCGAAACCCAGGCGCTCGTTGGCCTCCACGGTGTCGGCGCCCTGGTCCTGCAGTTCATAGGCGCGCAACTTGTTGAGCAGGCCGATGCCGCGGCCCTCCTGGTGCTCATAGATCAGCAGGCCGCGGCCTTCTTCGGCGATGCCCTTGAGGGCGATCTCGAGTTGCGCGCGGCAATCGCAGCGCAGACTGTGGAATACGTCGCCGGTGAGGCACTGGGAATGGATGCGGACCAACGGCGGTCCGCCGTCTTCGAACGCGCCCATGCGCAGAACCACGGCCTCTTCCACGGAGTCTTCGAATTGGCCTTCGAAACCGAAGATCCGGAAGTGTCCGTATTGTGTCGGGAAGTCCGCTTCGGCCACTTTGAGCAGCCTCAGCGCGGGGAGATTGTGCATGCCTGTTAGGGGGAACCTTACTGCCTCTATTATAATGTGTTCCAGCACCGAATGCCGGAAAGCTACTTTTCCCTGTTCCTGAAGCTCGGAGTGATGGCCTCAATCGCCAGCATCCTGGCGCGATCCAGCCGTTTCAAAGCGATGCTGATGCGGGAGAGCCGGACGCTCAACCAGCGGGCCGTGTTTTCGCTGGTGCTGGCGACCATTTTCGCGCTCAGCTCGGAGGTGCGGATCCAGTCGCGGAACTATTACGCGGCCGATCTGGGGCTGGAAGGCAGCCTGCTCGCCGGGATACTGGGCGGATACGTGACCGGCCTGCTGTCGGGGATTCTCATCGCTTTGCCGGCGGTTTTCAATGGCGAGGCCCTGAGCCTGCCGCTGCTCGCCGGGGTGGGAGTTTTGGGCGGCCTCTTGCGCGATTTGGCGCCCGATCCGGAAGAGATCTGGCGCTTTTCGCCATTTCCCGACCTCAACATCTTCCGTTTCTTCAAGGAAACGCGAAATTACCGCGGCACCGCGTTCCACTTGCTATTTGGCGCGGGCATTCTGGTGGCCGAATTTCTGCGCTGCGAACTGAGCGACTCGCGCTTCCAACAGAGACCCTTCGGCCTGCTGAGGGAATTGAAAGACCACACGCCCGCTTTTACCGCGGCGCTTTACGCCACCACGCTTTTTGCGGTCACCATTCCATTGAAGATCTGGAACAACGCGCGCAACGAGAAGAAACTGGAAGAGCAGGAGCGTCTGCTGGTGGAAGCCCGCCTGGCGGCCTTGACCAGCCAGATCAACCCGCATTTTCTGTTCAACACGCTGAATTCCGTGTCGTCTCTCATCCGCACCGATCCGGACCAGGCCCGCGTGATGGTGGTGAAGCTCTCCAAAGTATTGCGGCGCCTGCTTCGCAAGCACGAGAACTTCAGCGCCCTGCGCGACGAACTCAGCTTCATCGAGGACTATCTGGCCATCGAGGTGGTGCGCTTCGGCGACAAGCTACGCTTCGAGCGAGATGTGGCCGAAGATACATTGGATATGCTCGTGCCCAGCATGCTGCTGCAACCGCTGGTCGAGAATTCCATCAAGCACGGATTGAGCAGTAAGGTGGAAGGCGGAACCATCCGCATTCGCACGCGCCGCAGCGGATCGCGGCTATGTCTTTCGGTGGAAGACGACGGGGTGGGCATTCCCGAGGCGCGGCTCGCCACGCTGCTGGACCAGGGGATCGGCGTCAGCAACGTCAATGAGCGGCTCAAAGTGCTATTCTCCAACGAATACCGGATGTGGATCGACAGCCACCCGGGGCGGGGCACCCGCATCGAGATCGAGGTGCCGGAATTACAAACCGACCTGGCGGTAGTTTCTTAGATTTGGACAACTTACAAACGATGAATTTCCTTAATCACGCACTCATATGCGCAGCGGCCGGCACTACCGGAACGGTGAATCAGCAATGACTCCACGTAACTTTGCGGGTTCCCGGGAGCGCCTTTTCAAAGACCGGGCAAAACCGGCGAGGTGGAGCGGCGTATTCCGATCCGACGCCAGCGTTTTCTTTCGGGAGTCCATTCGATCGCTTTCGGTCAGCGCCTCCCTATTCCCCAGTTCCCGGCACTTGACGGAAGCGCTTCTTCGGTTTGTCGATTTCAGCCGCATCGAGGTCATGATCGAACTGGGCGTGGGGACCGGCGCCATCACCTCCGGGATTCTGGCCCATCTGCGGCCCGATGCAAGACTGTACGCTATCGACCTGAACCCGGTTTTCATCCGGCACATTCAAAGCCGGATTCGCGACCGCCGCCTGATTCCGGTGTTAGGCAGAGCCGAACAGTTGCAGGCGCTCATGAATAGCCTGCGGATTCGAAAGGCCGACGCCATCGTATCGTCTCTGGGGTTGACGAATATGGAGGATGGTCAGCGCAGCGAGATCATGGGTCAGGCCGTAGATTGTCTGGCTCCGCGGGGTTTGCTGTCGCAGTATCAATACCTGCATGCCAGCGGCGAGCCGAATTGGCTGGGCCGCGTTGGACTCAAGCGGTTTCAGGAAGAAGAATTCCTGCGCCGGTACTTCGGAACGGTGTCCTCGGAGAGGGTGATGCGGAACTTGCCGCCGGCGACGGTGTTCACCTGCCGCCGTTGACCGGCCTGGCACGCATGATTCGCGACGCGGAACTACGACCCACCCTGCGCCTCCAGGTCTCTGGGCAAGGGATGCCGGTGGCGTGCGCACTCATGCGCGCCGCATCCCGACTCGTCGGGATGCTCGGCGGACACCCGCAGGTTCGGAGGTTCCGCGCCGGGCGTCCCGAAGAGTCGGGACGTGGCACGCATGAGTGCGTGCGCCTCGCGGGCATCTCATGATCCGCCACGGCTTCTCGTGGACGCGGCTCCGTGCCGAAACCCTTCGTCTATTCCGCTTTGGCCGCCCAATGCAGGCCGATTCCGCCCAGAATGAAGCTGCGAGTCTGCACGCTGCGGTATCCGCTGCGGCGCAAGAGAGACGAGAATTCGTCGATCGAAACGAAGCTCCGCAGCGAGTCGGGGATATACGTGTAGATACGTGGGCGGCCATGCAGCAGGATGCCCCAAAAAGCGCCTTGGGCGTAGAGCCACGCCAGGTAGAGCCGCCGCAGCAGGCGGTTCGACGGCAGGAAAAAGTCGAGGCTCACCAGCAGGCCGCCGGGCCGAGTGACGCGTTCGACCTCCGCCACCACGACGTTCAGGTTGGGGAAGTTGCGCAAGCCGTAGCCGATGAAGACACCGTCGAACGACCGGTCGGCGAAGGGAAGCCTGGCGGCATCGGCGCACACCGCATGGTCGACGTGGCGCTCGCGGGCGAGGTGCAGCATACGCTCCGTCAGATCGACGGCCACGGTGCGGGCGCCGGGAGATTGTCGCTGCACGAGCAGCGAGAAGTCGCCGGTTCCGGATGCCAGGTCGAGCACCACCGGGCGCGGCGGAAGGCAGGCTTTCTTCACGCCGGCGCGCTTCCAGCGGCGGTCCATTCCGTAGGAGGCCGCGCGCGTGAAGAAGTCGTAGCGCGGGGCGATGGTGTGGAACATGGCGCGCATCAGGCGCGGGTCTTGGCGTTCGGCGGGAGGTTTCACGGGAAGCCAAATTGTAACAGAAGGGACTACTTTCCGGGCCGCGACGGCCGCATCTCCACGCGGCTCACCATGGTGCGGGCCGGCATGCGCAGCACCAGCGCGACGGTTTCGGCCACGTCTTCCGGGGCGATCATCCAGCCGGTATCGCCCTGCCGCTTGGCCGGGTCGCCGCCGAATTCCGTGTCCACGCTGCCCGGCATGATGGAAGAGACGCGGATGTTGTCGTGGCGGTGGTCCAGCATGAGGGCTTCGGTGAACAGGTTCAGGCCGGCCTTGGCCGCGTTGTAGCCCGCTCCCCCCGAAAACGCGTTCTTACCGGCCAGGCTGGAGATGTTGACGACGAATCCGCCGTCCCGTTTGACGAAACGCTGCAGCGCCTCCCGCGTGCAGTAGAACACGCCGTTCAGGTTGAGGTCGATATTGCGGTGCCACTCTTCGGCGGTCATGTCGCCCACCTTGCGGAAGACGCCCTCGCCGGCGTTGTTCACCAGGATGTCGAGCGAACCGAATGCGGCGTCGACGGCTTGGAAGAACACCCGTACATCCTCGATGCGGCGGACATCGGCCGGATGTCCGAACACGTTACCCAGTGGCTGCATCGCTGTGACGGCGCGATCCACGGCTTCGCGCGTGCGGCCGCAGATGGCTACCGAAGCTCCCTCGCGCAGCAGGCGCTCGGCGATGGCGCGTCCGATGCCGCGCGTGCCGCCGGTGACGATGGCAATCTTTCCGGACAGAGTTTCCATAAGGCAATTCTACGCGTTTAGGCGGCGCCGGGGAGGGTTGGACCCGGCACGGAATCGGCGCTCGCGCTAGCGCGCCTGCTGGTACATCTGCAGCAGCATAATCACCGGCGTTTTGGCCAGGATGCCGTGGGGCAGTTGCGGCGGCATGTGTACGAAGGCGCCGGCTTGGACGTCGAAGGTGTCGGCGCCGAGGGTGAGACGCGCCTCGCCGCTGTGGATGTAAATGCTGGCGGACATAGGGGCGGTATGGGCGGAGAGTTCCTGGCCGGGCGCAAAGCCGAATACCAGGATCTTCACGTGGTCGTCGCTGTACAGGGTACGGCTCAGAATGCCGTTCTCCGGGATCTGGACCTCCCCGGCAAGGTCGGAAATCAGAGTGTAGTTCACGCTTTCAGTGTCGTACGGATGGGGCGCGATTGCAGCGACCGGGGTCACCGCCGCGCCTGCAACACCTCCTGCACCGTGGTGAGCAGGAGGCCGGCGCCTACCGGCTTGCTCAGCACGGCGTCGGCGCCCAGCATTCGGGCGGGCTTCAAAAACTGGCCGCCGAAGGCGCCGGATACGGCGATGATTCCCATGGCGGGGAATTCCCTGCGTAGGATCGGGATGGTTTCGATCCCCTCCTGTTCGGGCATCACCAGGTCCGTGATCACCAAGTCCACCTCTCCGGCCCGCACCTCTTCGAGCGCCTGCTTGCCATTCTCGGCTTCGATCACGGAGTAACCGCCATTCTCCAGTACGGTTCGCAGGAAACGGCGGACTCCCGCTTCGTCGTCCGCCACGAGGATGCGCGCCGGGTTACTCGACGCGGCCAATACGCCGCGAACTTTCGTAGCCAACTGTTCGGGAGTGAAGGGCTTCTGGATGAATTCCGCGCCCGCTTCCAGAACGCCTTGGCGCATGATGGCGTCGCCGGTGTAGCCCGACATGAACAGCACCTTGATTCCCGGCCAGCGTTTCGCCAGAAGATCCGCCAGTTCCCGGCCGCTCAAGTGGGGCATCACCATGTCGGTCAAGACCAGGTCGATGCGCTCGAAGCCGCGCTCGCAATACGCCAGCGCCTCGCCGGCGTTCCCCGCCTGGATCACCCGGTAGCCGTAAGCGCCCAACGCAACGGCGGCGTATTTCCGGACATCCGGCTGGTCCTCCACCACCAACACGGTCTCCTTTCCTCCGATGGCGGGAACGGCTGCGGGCTCTTCCGTGCCGCCCGGCACCTCCGTCACCTTGGGCAGGTAGATCTTGAACGTCGTACCGCACCCCGGCGCGCTATCGACCTCAATGTAACCGCCGCTCTGCGCCACGATGCCCTGGATCATCGACAATCCGAGTCCCGTCCCTTTTCCGACTTCCTTGGTGGTGAAGAACGGTTCGAAGATATGCTGACGCGTCTCTTCGTTCATCCCCACGCCGGTGTCGCTCACCGCCAGCATGACGTAGCAGCCCGCGTCGGGTCCCGGAACCGATTGGACATGGCTCGCGCCCGGTGCTACGACGCTGGTCTCGATCGACAGCTTACCGCCCTGCGGCATGGCGTCGCGCGAGTTCACCAACAGATTCATGAGCGCCTGCTCCAATTGATGCGGATCGGCGCAGACCATGGTGGCTTCCGGGTGCAACTCGACCGACAGTTCGACGTCTTCGCCCACCAGGCGCGCCAGCATCGGCCGCATCTCGGCCACCACGCGATTGAGGTCGAGCAAGCGCGGCTGCAGTACCTGTTTGCGGCTGAACGCCAGCAATTGTTGAGTCAGCCCAGCGGCGCGCTTGCCCGCCTTGTGGATCTCCGAGACGTTGTCGCGCATGGGATCGCCTTCGCTCAGCCTCTCCAGCAGCAACTGGGAGTAGCCGTTGATGACGGTCAACAGGTTGTTGAAATCGTGCGCCACGCCTCCCGCCAGGCGGCCCACCGACTCCATTTTCTGCGCCTGCATCAGGCGGGCTTCGGCTTGCATGCGCTCGGTGATGTCGATGTCGCAACCGCGGTATCCAAGCAGCTTGCCTTCGTCGTCGAGAATCGGGATTCCGCTGGTCGACACCCAGACTGTCCGGCCGTCCCTGGTTTGCACCTGGTTTTCCAGATTGCGGAACTCGCCTTGGCGCGCGAAGGTTTCAAGCGCCGCCGCCCGGAAAGCTTCGCGACCCTCTTCGGGGTGGATGTCGTAGAAATGCCGCGTGCCGGCCAGTTCCTCCGGCAGATAGCCCCAGACCACCTCCGACGCCGGGCTGACATAGGTGTACAGCCCTTCGGCATCCACTTCCCAGACGATCGTCCGGCTTTGTTGGGCGATCAGATTGTAGCGGTAGTTCGCCTCTTGGATCCGTTTGCCGGCTTCGTATCGGGCCGTGACGTCGCGGACGATCGCCACTGCCTGCCATTGCTTCCCTTCCTGGATGGCGGCCAGCGAGAGTTCCATGGGGAACTCGGTTCCGTCCTTGCGCAACCCGACGGCTTCGGCCACCTTGCCCGAGAGCGGCCCTGCCGCGGTCTTCCGGAAGATGGGAAAATCGGCTTGAAACTGCGCCCGCCCGCGCGCCGGGGCCACCAGGCCATCGATCGGCCGGCCCAATATCTCGGAAGCCCGGTAACCGAACATCCGTTCGGCCGCGGGGTTCCAGAGTGTCAGCCGTCCCTCGCCATCGACCATCGCGATGGCGTCGAACGCGCTGTCGCATAGCCCTCGAAGAGTCGCCTCGCTCTCCTGTAACGCCTCGGTACGCTGCGCCACCATGCGGTCCAGGTCCGCCATGCGAATCGCGGCCTGCCGCGTGGCCTCCCATTTTCCGGTGAGGGCGTGCGCCAGTTGGACGACTTCGATGCTATCGAAGGGCTTCTTGAGGATTAGCAGGCTGTCGGAGGGTCCCAACCGCTTGTGAATGTCGTGCCACGAGTAGTCGGAGTATGCCGTGCAGACCACTGCCTGGACATGCGGATCCACCTGCCAGATCCGCGCTATGGTCTCCACGCCATCCCACCCGGGCGGCATGCGAATGTCCACGAAGATCATGGCATAGGGACGGCCTTCCAAAAGCGCTTGCCGAACTTTCTCCAGACCCTCCTGCCCCTGGTATGCCGAGTCCACTTCAAAGCGGACCATGGCCGTGGGCGCCGTCCCGAACAGAAGCGCTTCGTCGGCTTGCAGTTCGGCGATGTTCCGCTCGGGCGTGAGGATCTTCCGAAGATCTTCGTGAATCTCTTCGATGTCGTCGATAAGGAGAATTCGGTGATTGGGTTCAAAAGTCTGTGAACTCATGCCACACCTCTCTGCCGCGTCCTGTTCAGCGCCGCGGGTAATTCCAGGATGAAAGTCGCACCGCAACCGGGTCCTTCGCTTTCGGCCCAAAGCGCCCCACCCATCTGCCTGGCGGCTAATGCTCCGGAGTGCAGTCCAAATCCATGCCCATCCTTCTTGGTGGTAAACCCGTGAGCGAAAACCCGGGTGAGGCTCTCGGGGGCGAGCCCGGTCCCCGAGTCTTGCACTTCGATCCGAACCCGCGATTCGCTCTCGCGCCGGATACGGACATGGACTACCCGATCGGAAGGATCCGCCTCTTTGATGGCCTGCTTGGCATTCTGCAGGAGGTTGAGCAAAATCTGCAGAACCTTATGTTTGTCGATCGGGGCCGGAGGCAATTCCACGTAATCCCGTTCCACGCGGATTTTGTGGCGCTGGAAGCCCGCATGCGCGACGCGCAGGCTATCGTCGACCAGTTGCGCCAGGGAGACCTCTTCGATCAGCCCGGATACCTTCGCATAGTTCTGTTGGGTGGCGACGATCTGTTTGATGTGATCCACATGGTCGCGCTGCAGCCGGACCTCTTCCAGAATACGGCTTCGTTCCTTCTGAAAATGCCTGCCCAGGTTTTCGAGGTAAGGCAGCAATCGTTGTCCACCCGGATCTGCCCCGAGAAAACCGGCCAGATCCGCGCGGTGTTGCATGAGCATTTCGACGGCGGCGGCCATCTGATCGACGCGCAACTCCCGAATCCCGCTCTCCACTAAGTCGGCGCCTACGTTGACGCTGTTCAATACATTGCCTACGTTGTGCAGCACGCCGGTAGCCACTTCGGCCATGCCGGCGGCGCGCGAAAGTTCCATCAGCCGCTGCTGGGCTTCCGCCAACTCGGCCCGGGCTTGCTCCTTGGCGTTCACCTGGTCCTGCAATTCCCGGGTCCGGTCCACTACGCGCTGTTCCAGCGACTCCTTGGCCTCCACCACGGCTTCCTGGGCGCGCTGCCGCGCAATGGTAGCACCCAACATTCCGGCCGCGGTCCGAAGCGCGTCGAGCTCCGCATCGCTCCATTCCCGCCGATCCCCGCAGTCGTCGAACCCCAGAAACCCAAACCACTCCGAACCTACATGAATGGGCGTAAGAATACTGAGCGGCGGCCTGCCGGGTACCTCCAAGCCGTCCACCGTCTCGCGTTTCCGATATCCCAGTTGTACGATCTCTCCGCGTCTCAGAGGGTCGGCCAGATCCGCGAGTTCTACACCCTCCGTCCTGAGGTGCCGGCCATAAGTCTCACCCGGCGCTCCGGCGAATTCCGGAGATTCCCACCCGTAGTGCATTGTGGCGCGCCGCTTGCCGTCTGGCAATAGGTGATTTTCGAAAACCGCCCCCCGGCTGGCCCCAAGCGCGGTGCCCAAACGGCTCAGCAGCTCCGGCACGACGGCACGCCAATCCGTGGTGATCAGAAACTGTTGTCCCGCAAAGCGAATGCTCTCCAGAATCCGATTGCGCTGCAGAATGGAATCGGCCATCGTGTTGAATGCCCTGGCCAAGCTGCCGATTTCATCCCGCCCCTTGGGGACCGCACGCGCGGTGAGATCCCCTCCGGCGACCTGGCGAACCACCGACTGCAGGCCGAGAATCGGCTTCACCAACTGCCGGGCGTACACCACGGAGGCGAACAGACTGATGGCCACGCACAGAATTGCCAGGAAAGCCGTACGCCCGTACACCCGGGCGACGCTCCGGTCATAGGAGGAAAGCGAGAGCCCCACGTTGATCCATCCCCACTGGATCGACGAATAGTCGAAGGGGCGGGAAAAGTGGAACACTCGCCGCTGGAATACCGGAACCACCTGAATTCCGCTGGTAATCTTCCGGATGGCAGGCCGCCAGTACGAATCCAGTTCCGCCGTCCGCCAACCGCCGCGTTGCACGATTACGGAAACTCCGTCGTTCTTCGTAATCACCAGGTAATCGATGGCCTGATCGCCGGCCAGCACCTGAATGCACTGGTCCACCACGCTGCTATAGTCTTCCGATACCGCCGCCCCGGCCGTGACCTCCTGCAGGGAGGAAGAGATCCCCCGTGCCTTCGAATCGAGCGCCTCTAACAGGTCCCTCTTTTGCTCGGGGATGATGGCGGTAACGAAGATCGCCAGAGTCAGCAAAGTTACCAGCCACGAGAGCAGCGAGATCCGCAGCGCAATTTTGCCGGGTAGCCGGACCGGGATGGGAAAGAGACGCCTCATGGTCCAGCGGCTTAACCCTTCACACCGGCGTAGCGGCGCCGGATGCGCCCGGCAGCCTCCACCAGATCCACGGCGCCGCGAAGCACGGAAGCGTCCATCCCGGTAAATCCAGTAGTTTGGAACATGGCTAATAGCTGCTTTCCGGTGGCGCTTCTGGCCAGATTCTGGAGCGCCGATTGGAACTTGAGTTTTCTCGCCGGCTCGCAGTCCCGATGGAATCCCATGAGCGACGTGAGGTAACGCGGCGAGGCGGCCACCGTGCGCAATGCGGTGCCGAGTTGCGGATTCAGCTCGCACATGGTTTCAAATCCGTTCCGCGTGACCAGGCAGGCGTCGGATTGGCCGAAAAATACGGGAAGTACGGTGCGCGATAGCTTGGGGTTCGGCGTCACTCCCCCGAAGAAACGCTCGCTTGGCCCCAGATTCAAGGAATTCAGCAGGATTTCGACCCAGTCGATCGCCATGCAAGTGGTGGGGTGCCGGTAAAGAGCCAGTGGCCGGCCACGAAGCTCAGCCACCGTGTGGATGCCGCTCTTGCCGTTGACCAGCAGCACGTACTCCTCTCCCGCCGCGTTGATCGCCACCAGCACCAACTTGGGATCCACAAAAGCGGCAAAGGGTATGTAGTCCGGCGTGGTGCAGCCGACGGCATCCACGGCTCCCGTTCGCATCAGTTCCAGTAAGCGGCTGGGCGAGGCGAACGAATACTGTTCATAATCGACATGCATCCCCACCATATTGGATACCATGTCGGCCCACGAACGCATGGCGGCGCGCGCGTCGTTTTCATTGACATCGGTCAGCAGTGCGGCGGAGGTAGCCACCCGGAATACCGGCTGGCCCGAACCCGCCTCGGCGGCCGGGGCTGTGCGAGCTGTCGCCAACATTCCGCAGGGGATGCC